>OUMS01000020.1_pt1 | contig 238066 bp, 210 predicted proteins | sample 1691071 | NCBI WGS metagenome assembly OUMS01 (sample SAMEA3914864, study PRJEB12502) | metagenome | biome: forest; material: soil | place: USA | collected 2012-03-12 | depth 0.3 m | reverse complement strand
TCTTCTGGTGGGTGACGCCCTGACCTCGGACAAGATCTTCGGCAACGGCACCACCGATGGCTACCTCAAGGAGCCCAAGCCCCCGTCGGCTGACATCGCTACCTCTTACGCCTACCAGTCCGTGGTTCCGGCGATCGGCAGCCTGTACATCACGAACGCGACCACCAACATCGAGTACGCTCCGGCCACCACCACCTACAGCGACTGGTGAACCCAGTCCTTTCGGACCTGATTTTTGAGAATCGGGTTTGAAACCAGCCATCGTCTCCCGCCCGCCCTCCGGGTGGGCGGGAGACTCCCCCTTTTCATCCCCCGCCATCCCCCCGACGATGTTCCCACCCTTACCCACCCAATCCCTTGGTCGCCTACCAACATCCCTCGGGGCTCAATCCGCTGCAGCGCTTCAGCCAAGCTGGCGCGATCCTGCGTGGCACGAGCCGTGCGGTTAATCCCGCCTGGTATCTCAATGCGCTTGAGCTGGATCTCCAGCTCCACCTGCGCGTGGACGGAGTCCGGGTGGATTCCTGGCTTTTCGACCGCCGTGCCAATGCATGGACGGCGGGTCCGGCTCTTGATGAGGCCTGTGCCCTCGACCTGAGCCTGGTGCCGGCATTCGCCGAGCAAGTTCTGGCGCTGGCCAAGAAGGCCGGCTCGCCTGCGATCGGCCTGATCCTGCACATCGCGGATGAATTCGCGACTTCCGAGCTCAAGCCCGAGCTGGACAATCCCGGTGCCCTCAATGAGCTGCGCGCCCAGATTGAAAGCGATCCGAAGGCCGTGCTGGATGACGCCTCGGTGACTGCCGCGGACAGCTCCTGGCGCCTGGTGCCCTATCCGGCTGCGGGTAGCGAAGCGATTGCCACGACGATCTGCATAACCCGCCGCTGGGCACCCTTCCTGGATGAACTCCGCCGCTTCGGCGAGGAGAAGAACTTCCCGATCATCACCCGCGCCATGAGCGCGCCGCTGATGTGCCTGCTGGCGCTGCCGGATGTGAAGGCGAACGAGGTGAGCCGCCCGGTGATCGCCATCCTGCCTTACCCGCGCTTCACGCTGCTGGCTTTCTTCAACGAGCACGGGGACCTGCGCCTGATGCGCACCCTGCAGCACCGCGGCCAGCGCCGCCCCACGAATCTCCGCCATGCCACCTCCACCACGGCGGCGGCGCTCGAACTGGCGGATCCGGAGATCTTCCTCTTCCACATCGGTGAAGGTGCGGACCCGCAGCTTGCGGCGGACGTGCAGGTCGTGTTCCCCGCCACCTCCATCCATGAGGTGGACTGGCAGGGCTCGCGCTTCTTCGAGCCGGCCATGGCTGCTTTCTTCCCCGAGCTCCTGGTCGCCGCGCAGATGGCCAAGCCCGCAGAGACGCCGCTCGCCGGCTCCCATACCTTCACGAACTTCCGCTCGGAAGGCTGGGCCAGCCAGGACTTCCTGCCGATCTTGAGCGAGTCCGCGGAACTCTATCCGACCCGCGGCGAGATGAAGCTGCTCCACTTCGCCAAGTTCGCCCGCTACGGCTTCGCCGCCGTCGCAGTGCTGTCGCTGGTCTGGGTGGGCAGCAGCGTGATCGGCATGATCCGCCAGCCGGAGTGGGCCTTCGATAAGGACAACTCGCAGGTCGGCAAGCAACGGCTCACCATGGTGACCGCGGAGAAGGGCCGCATCGAGCACTGGGATAACCTGCTCGAAGACCGCTCGAAGGCATGGGCCACCATGGAGCTGCTGGAGACCCTCTTCCCGCCGAAGAGCGGCTTCCTGACCAAGTCCTTCTCCCACATCATCCGCACGGAGTCCACGCCCGGCCAGCAGAAGGCCGGCTTCGTGAAGGAGTGGAAGATCACCGGCCTGGCCCGTGATGAAGCGATGGAGCGCCTGGCGGTGATGAACACCCGCGATGGCATCTCCGGCATCTTCAAGGAGGTGGCCGCGGCCACCGGCAACCAGGCCTACCGCACCGACATCGGCAGCCGCAGCATCGTGGTGAATGTCCGCACGTTCGAAAATGCCAGCTTCAAGCCGAGCCCGGCGGAGGAGGTGAACGATCTGGACGAGGCCACCTATCCCTTCTCCTTCGATCTCACCATCACCCAGCGCTTCGAGTCCTCCGACCCGATGGCGGTGAAGGCATCCAAGGCACCCTGATCCCAGACGAACCGCAGCTCATCCTTCCATGATCCGCCCGCTCCACATCCTCTCCCGCATCGCGCTGCCCACCGTGGCTTGCTGCGCGCTGCTGGCGCCGGTGTCGGCAGTGGTTCCGGAGGACTTGGTGGAGACTGCGGCCAAGGATGAGAACGCCACACTGCAGAAGCTGCTTTTCCCGGAGGGCAGCGGCTTCTCCATCACCTCCCTCAAGGTGGCCCCGGCCACGGAAAGCTCTGTGACGGAGTGGACCATCACCGGCTACGCCAATGAGAAAAGCATCAAGCGCCTCTCCCGGATCAATACCCGGGAGGGGATCACCGGGGTCTTCCAGCAAGTGGCCAAGTCCACCGGCAATCCGGACTTCTTCAAGCCCACCGAGACTCTGGTGGTGAATGTGAGGACCCTGGAAAACCCCGGCTACAAGCCAGGCTCCACCGAGCCGGCAGCCTCCCCCTTCACCTTCACGATGACGATCACCCGTCGCCCGGTCCGTCCCTAACCGATTCCCAACATGTTCTACCGTCAATCCATCATCGTCTTCGGCTTCGTGCTGCCCGCCATGGTATGCGCGGTGGTCGCGGGTGGCGGCATTTTCCTGAAGTCGAAGGCCGAGTCCTCCTTCGCGGAGAAGCAGACGCTCTACAAGTCCTCCGAACGGAGCCAGAAGGATTCGCAAACCATCGAAAAGGACATCAGCCAGAAGCGCTCCTCCGTGGAGCACTGGAATACCCAGATGGGCCGCGAGACCGCGAACTCGATCGCCTCCGCCCTGAAGGAGATCGGTGACAAGCTGCCGCCGAAGGAATTCCAGCAGACCGCGGTGGAATACCCGGCCGGTGCCGTGGGCTTCGGCACGGCTTCCGCCCAGTCCTCCACGCAGGTCCGCCTGTCCTTCCGCGCGACGTACCGCACGATGCAGCGGGCCTTCATCGAGCTGGAGACCCTCATGCCCCAGCTCCAGCTCAATGAACTGAAGATCGACCCGGCTACCAACTCCGCCACGTCGATGAACTTCTCCGTGGGCTACACCGCCTGGCAGAAAGAAAAGCAATGAAGTCCCGGCTGAGCGACTCCACCCCAGCCACTTCACCGGATAACCGCCCTTCAACATGAAAACGATCGCCACCCTCACCCTGTTGAGCTTCCTCGCCCTGCCCGCCTCGTTGTGCGCGCAGACGGCGGATGGCTTCGATACTTCCGGGATGGTTCCCGCCGCCCCGGCTGCGGATGCGGGTGCCAAGACCGCCAAGCCCGCGCCTGCGCCCACACCTGCGCCGGCAGCGGCACACGCGGTGGCCCCCGCGGCAGCGGCTCCAAGCGCGGCTGATACCGAAGCGCTGCTCAAGGTTCCCTCGCGCTATGCCGGCACCTCCGGTCCGGAACTGGCGGCCTACATCGAAGCTCGCATGGCGCGCTTCGCGATCCTCAAGCAGGGCAAACAAGCCACGGATGTCTTCGGCCGCTATCAGGATCCGACCTTCATGCCGGAAGTGAAGATCCCGCAAAAGACCGGGCCGGGCAACGCAGCCCCGAGGACGGTTCCCAAGGTGCCCTTCTCGGACGTGGTGGCTGCCATCGACATCAACACCATTGACCTGGCCAAGAAGCGCTTCCTCGTCGGCGCGCGCGAATTCAAAGTGGGCAGCGTGCTGACCCTCAGGCTGCCCACCGGTGGCAAGTTCGTGAAGGCCGAGGTCACCTCGGTGTCTTCCCAGTCGATCGGTTTCCGCAATCCCGAGACCGGCGAGACCGCCGCGAAGCGCATGGAGATGATGCCCGCCGGCATGAGCCGTGGCTCCGGCGACATCGCCACTCCCGGCATGTCACGCGTCGGTGACAATACTCCGCTGGAAGTCGAGGTCGCCCCTCCAAGCCCACCCATCTCCTATAAATAAGAGCTCCGGCTCCTGTTCGCAAGCTGTCCCACAAAACACCCGCACACACCATGAAGCCTGCCATCGCCGTCGCCACGTTGCTGGCCCTACCCGTAACCATCGTTCCCGCCCAGGTGGCTGGTGCTCCTGCCGACTTGGTGCAGGCGAACGACAATGCAGTGCCCGACCTGCCGCCGCCGGCCCCGGCTCCGGCAGCGCCCTCGGACCTGCCGAACATTCCTTCCGCACCGCCGCCACCGCCGGCGGGCTCTGATCCGGTGGAGCCGGTAGCACCCGCACCGGGTGCGGACGCTGTGCCCGTGGCTCCGGGAGCCCCCGGAGCGGGTGGCGCCACCACCGGCCAGGAGATCACGCCGTCCGAAGAGGGCTACTCGATCAAGGACGCGCCGATCAACGACATCTTCCAGTTCCTGGCCAAGCAGGCCGGCCGCCAGTATTTCCACAACTCCAAGCTGGCCACTCCGGACTTCCGGGTGACGGGTCACTTGAATGACGGCAATCCGCTCGAGCAGATGGAAGAGCTGGCCTTCATGTATGGTCTCACGCTCTACACCAAGGGCAATACCATCTACGCCCTGAGCCAGGCCCAGCTCGGCCAGCTGCCGAGCGCGGAGTACAACTACCAGCTCCGCTACCTGCGCCCCACGGACATGGAGCAGATCACCAAGCTGCTCACGCCCATGCTCACCCCGGGCACCGGCATCGTGAACTTCGAGCCGAAGACGAACACGATCGTGATCGTGGACACCGCCCACCGCATCGAGCAGGCCAAGAAGCTGCTGGAGAGCATCGACCGCCCGAAGGGCCAGATCGTGGTGGAGACCAAGATCCTGCGCGTGAACAGCACCGCGGCAGAGCGCACCGGGATCAACTGGTCCGCCTCGCTGGGTGAGAACGGCACCTCGGTCGAGGTCGCCCGCAGCCTGAACAGCGTCTTCGGCATCGACTCGAACTTCAGCACCAAGGGCCTTTCCACCGGCTCCGCGCTGACTGCCACGGAAACCAGCGCCGCGCAGAACCTGGTGCTCTCCCCGCTGCAGCTCAATGGCGTGCTGCGGGCCCTGGCGGAAGGCAACTTCGCCACCCAGATCTCCAACCCCACGCTGATCACCGAGGACAACGAGCAGGGCTCGATCTCGATCATCGACCGCGTGCCGATCATCACCGCCACCGTCAACCAGTCCGACAGCGGCACCAACATCACGGAAGAAGTCCGCTACAAGATCGACACCGCGGACAAGGCGATCTCCGAAGAGCCCGAGAAGCATCGTGAAATCGGTATCTCGCTCACCGTGACCCCTACCTTGCTGCCGGATGGCACGGTGCGCATGCGCCTCCGCCCGCGCTCCGCGCAGATCGTGGACAACGTGGTCGGCCAGTCCGGCAACGTCTATCCGCGGGTGACGGAGTCGATGATCGAGTCCATGTCCCGCGTGCCGGACGGCCACTCACTGGTGGTCGGCGGCTTCTACGGGGAAGTCCAGACCAAGGACCGCACGAAGGTCCCGCTGCTGGGTGACATCCCGGTGATCAACTTCTTCTTCAAGAGCAAGGATACGAAGAAGGAGAACTCCAGCCTGGTCTTCATCGTCACGCCGACCTCTTACGATCCCGCCAGCAAGGTGGCGACCAGCGCCCAGGGCAGCCGGATCCACCGCAATGTGAGCCTGACGCAGGATCACGACTGGGTGGACCCCGAGTGCAACCCGGGCCCGGCGCATGAGCCGAACCTGCGCCGCGGCATCCGCGACCTGCGGCCCCAGCAGGCTCCGTACTATCCCACGGAAGCCGAGATGGCGCCGAAGCCAGCTCCTGCGCCCGCTCCGGCCGGCAACACCACGCCGAAGCGCAAGTTCAGCAAGGCCAGCGGCAAGTAAGGAAAGGTCCCGTGGCGGAGACGACCCCCGTCTCCGCCCCCTTCCTTTTTCACCCCGATCACCCATGTCATCCCCCGCCCAAGCCATGTACGATCAACCGGTGCGCAAGCCCGGCGATATCGGCGACCTCGTGAGGATCTGTCTCGAGCAGACGATCCAAGCGATCCAAGCCACCGGTGTCGCCACGGAGACCGAAATCGCACGGGTGCGGGTTCTCTTTGAACGTGCGGTGGCTAGGGATGAGCCCCAGGACATTCTGGAAATCCTGGCCCGTGTCCAGGGAGCGGAGGAAGAACATGTGGGAGCGGAAGTGGCGCGGATCACGCACGCGGTGTCCGCGATCATCCATCCCTCGCCGCCTTTGATTCCCTTCGCCGGCAAGTTGATCGCGCCTTCCGCTTTCTACGAGTCCTTCGACCATCTGCACAAGACCGCGCGGGCCCTGCTGGCACCGGTGATCTATGCGGAAGACACCGATGCGATCGGCACCGGTGCGCTCAATCCGGTGGCGGCGCGCATCATGGCGGATGAGATCCTGGCCACGGTGGACCGCCGCTTCGGCATCAAGCCTTTCGTTACCTCCGTCCGCATGGACTACGAGTCCTGGGCATTCCTTTCACGCAAACACTTCGGGCTGTGATCGACTTCGACAGCATGTCTTTCAACGAGCTGATCAGCGGGCAGATCATGCGCGCGCTGGCGATCCATGATCCCCAGTACTCGGAGCTCTCCCACGATCAGGTGGCGAACCGCGTGACGCGTTACTGCTTCATGGGCGCGGTGGCCAAGATCAACGGCCTGTCCTTCTTCCCGAAGGTGGCGGAGTTCTGCGACGGCTCGCTGCACACCTACTGCGATCCCACGGTGCTCACCCGCGGTCTCTTCAGCCCGCTGTGCATCACCGGGGACAAGCTGGTGGTGGCCGTGTCCAATCCCTGGAGCCCGCTGCCGGACGAGTACCTCGCCCCGCGCTTCCCGGACCTGGAGATCGTCAAGGTCGTCACGCTCGCCTCGGAGATCGCCCGCGCGATCGAGTCCGTGGGCACCAACTCCGGGCCCAGCAGGTCCGAACTGGAAGCGATCGACGTGGAGGACACGGATGACGCGATCCGTGACTTCGACGTGACCACTGACTACGCGGAGCCGATGGCCCAGCTGGTGGCCACCGTGATGGCGGATGCGGTGAAGACCCGCGCCTCGGACATTCACTTCAAGGTCGAGAAGGAATCCTTCTACTATGCCTACCGGGTCGATGGCGACATCGGCAACAAGGTGGAGATCCCGATGAAGCTGAAAGACCGGCTGGACGCCTTCCTGCTGAACCTGATGAAGCTGCCCACGGAAATCCGCGCCACCGCGCCGGGGATCTCGGGCCGCTTCACCATCTCCTATTTCCACCGCCCGATCGACATCCGCTACGAGCGGCACCGTACTTACCGCGGCTACCACATCACGATGCGTCTGCTCGACAAGAGCAACATCAACGTGACGCTGGGCAAGGGTACCCTGGCCTTCGACGAGGAGACACTCTTCGAGCTGAGCAAGGTGATGAAGGTGCCGGCCGGCATCATCGTCATGTCCGGTCCCACCGGTTCCGGTAAATCGACCACGCTGAACGCGATCCTGCGCGAGCTGAACCGGCCGGACGTGAACATCCTCACGCTGGAAAACCCGGTGGAAGATGAAGTCCCCGGCATCACCCACTGCGACTTGAAGAGCCCGAAGGAATTCAAGCCGATGATCGCCTCCTTCATGCGTTCCGACCCGGACATCATCCTGATGGGTGAGGTGCGTGACATCGAGTCCGCGGAGCTGGCGATCGAAGCCGCGGTGACGGGCCACAAGGTGCTGACCACGATTCACACCCCGCGCGCCTCCCAGATCATCGAGCGCTTCGAGCAGCTCGGTATCGAACGCTGGAAGATCGCCCAGACGCTGAAGGCCGCGTGCGCCCAGCGTCTCGTGAAGATCCTCTGCCCCTACTGCAAGGAGGCCAAGCATGGCATCTCCGAGCAGGACCGCCGCACCTTCAACCTGGATGACACCTGGGCGGACCTGCCGGTCTTCCAGGCGAAGCCGGGTGGTTGCTCGGAGTGCCGCAACTCCGGCTACAGCGGCCGTACCGCCATTCTCGAAATTATCCCTATCACCCCGAAGACCTCGGACATGCTGTCGAAAGGCGAGATCTCGCCCTACGACCTGGAACTCAAGATCCAGGCGGAAGGCAAGCTGCCGAACTTGCGCCGCAGCGGGCTGCGCCTTCTCCGCGAAGGCAAGACCGACATCGACGCCGTGTCCAAGGTCATCGACATGACTTACACCGATGAGTAGTGCATCCGTCGCCTCACCCAGCGCCGCCAAGCCGCAGCCGCAACAGTCCGGCGGCAAGCCGGCGCAGGCCTCCTTCAGCTTCCTGAAGGCCGGGCAAACCAAGGAATTCAGCAAGAAGACCCTGATCGGCCTGTTCCGCGGCCTGTCTTCCATGCTGCGCGCCCAGATCAACACGGCAGACGCGCTGAAGTACTACGGCCAGGGCCTGAACGACAAGGTGATGGCGGACACGCTGGCCAAGATCCGCGATGAGATCAACTCGGGCGTGAGCGTGCACGAGGCCTTCCGCCGCACCGGCCGCTTCAGTGACATGGTGATCGGCCTGATCCAGGCGGGTAGCGATGCCGGCCAGCTCAACGAGGCCTTCAAGTCGCTCGCCGCGCGCTTCACCAGCGAACTGCACTTCAACAAGGCCATCAAGAAGGCCACGGTGATGCCCTGCGTGATCATCTCCGTCCTGGTCGGCGCCTTCATCACTTCCCAGGTGAAGATCGTGCCGCAGGTGGAGGAGATGCTCAATGGCGTGGGTGCCAAGCCGGACGGCATGACCGCCATCTCCTTCGGCGTCTCGCACTTCACCCAGACCTGGTGGAAGATCATCGTGCCGATCATCATCGGCATCGGGGTGGCCATCTGGCGCTCCTCGAAGATCCGCAACGTGATCCTGGGCCTGGCGATGTCCAAGTGGCGCCTGCTGCGCTTGCTGATCCTGAGCCTGCGGCAGATGACCTTCCTGGCCACGATGCGGCTTCTGCATGCAAACGGCATCAACCTCTCCAAGTCGATCCGCGTCTCCGCGAACAGTGTGAAGGGCACGCCTTTCTATGATGAGCTGCGCGAGGCCGCGGAGAAGTACGAGAACTCCGGGGTGCCGCTTTCCACCGCCTTCGCGAAGTACACGTCCGTGGACTCGCAGGTGGTGCACATGCTCTCCATCGGTGAGAAGTCCGCCTCGCTGGATACCCAGCTCGACATGCTCGTGCAGATGTATGAGGAGGATGCCGAGACCTACATGGCCACCTTCACCGCCGCGGTGGGCTTCCTGGTGCTGATCGGTGCCGTGTTCCTGATCGGTGCCGTGTTCGTGGGAACTTTCCTGCCGATCTTCCTGATGGGCCCGAAGATGATGAACAACGGCGTCTGAGCCGTCCGCCCCACCCGCTGTCCCTTACACCCATGCAACTCACACGACTCGACCGCTACCTGCGCTCCCGTTTCGTTTACGAGACGCACATTTACACCCTGCGCCTGCCGGCTTCCATCCCGGCAGGGGCCATCGCCGAGGAGCTCCCTGACACACCCGGCCGCAAGTTCCGCCACCGTTTCATCCTCCGCAGTGACAAGGCGGTAAGCGCCCTGATCACCGAGCTGCGGGATGGCAACCAGATGTTCACCACCCGCGTGGTGGACCGGGAGGCCTGGTACGTGCCGCTGCTGGCACCACACGGCAAGTCCGTGACCTGGTGGCTGATCTGGGCCGGGGTGACCGCCGTGATCGTCTTCGGCCTCGTCTTCCTCGGGAAGATGTTTTGGGCGAACGCCGAGGTGCGCAAGAACGTCGCCGAAGCTCTGAAACTCTTCCAAAGCTGAAGCCAAAACACGGAGGCGGAAATCATTCGGATTTCCGTCTTTTCAATTAATCCTAATAACCCTAACATTCACCTGTCCCATGAATTCCGGGTGCCATGCCGGATCCTCACGCCGAGGATTCACGCTGATCGAAATATCCTTGGTGATCTTCATTATGATCGCCCTGCTGAGCTTTGGCTTCGGCCTGTCCAGCGCCATCACGAACTGGAAGCTGGGCCGCGCGGGCTCTGAGATCCTGCGCTCCGCCTACACCGCCCAGCGCACCTACCTGGCGGACCATCCGACCACGGCGGTTACCTCGCTGACACAGGCGATGCTACTGCCGTACCTGCCCGATGGTCCGGCCGCCTTCCCGACCTGCACCTCCCTCACCAAGACGATGCTCTTCGTGCGGGTCAATGTCTCTCCCCCCGTCCTGACGGCCACCGCAGGTGGTGTCGCCGGGGCGACCTACGATCCCTCCGGCAAAACGAATGACTCCCTCTGGGACGTCGGGGAATGATGAAGAGAGCGCTACCCACCATTGTCGCCTTGCTCAGCGTGGCCCTGGGATCTCCCGGGCGTGCCGCGGAAGGAGAGTATAGCCCGATGGGGGAGTATGTGGTCCAGCGGCAGATCAAGGTCACCGGCACCGGCCGCGTGATGGAGATCCCCATCAAGCCGCTGCCGCTGAAGGTGGAGACAGATGGCGTGAGCGTGCGCGTGGCCTCGGCCTCGGCTGCTGCCACTGCGGAAGGGGAGGGCGACAGCTGGTCCACCTTCAAGATCTACCGCTCGGACGGGATCGGCCGCCAGTCCACGCCCGGCGGCCCGCTGGAAGTGGTGCCCGGCGTGCAGGCCACCAGTGATGCCGGCGGCGTGCACAAGCAGCTGCGGCTGACCCGCGATACCCTGACCATCACGGTGTTCCCGGGCGTCTCCGATCAGACGACGATCATTTATGCCAAGCTGGCGAGCGCTCCGGCAGCGGAGACCTCTCGCCCCCCGGCTGCTGCGGACGCGCGGCTGGATACCGACAAGCCTTGATTGATTTGAACCCATGCGCCCACTGCCCACCTCGACCCAGATCGCCCCGGTCGCCGTGAAAGCGGCCCCGGCTGGCGCCGCACCCCAGACCTTGGAGCTGGGGCCGCTGAATGGCAGTCCCAGCCCGGGGCAGAACCGCCGCGCCGCGGCTGCCACCGCCCAGCGTGCCTATCCCTGGCTGCTGGTGACCAGCACGGCCCTGTCTGCCATCTTCTTCACGCTCTACCTGAGCAAGCCGGTGATCGCCGCGGGCGTGTCACCCGCCCTGAGCTCCGCGCAGGAGTTTGAGCTCCCGCCGCTGCCAGAGGCCAAGCCGGCCAAGCCGCAGGACGCCCTGCTGCCGGACAATCACGCGCTGCCGGGTGACAAGGGCGACAAAGGTGACAAGGCTTCCAAGCCCGTGGCCGCGGATCCGCGCCGCCTGGGCTCTGCCGCCAGCGGTTCCGCCGCCTCCTATGAAGCGACGAATCTGCGGGTGCAGCATGTGCTGAATGCCCGCGGCCCCGCCGGGGAAGACCTGGGCCGCGTGACCCTGGATGTGCCGGTGATGTATGCCAGCCGCACGCTGCGCTGGACGCCGCAGGAAATCGCCCGCGCCCGCGAGCTGCAGGCCCGCATCGCCGACTATCAGGAAAAGTCCCGCGCCCTGCGTGAGGAAGGCCGCGTGCTCATGGAGCAGTGGAACGGCCTGGTGGGATCTTCCATACCGAATGAAGTCCTCCGCGCGGACAGCCCGACCCTGAACCGTGCTTCCCAGGCCGCTCCGGCAGAAGGCCTGGACAGCGCCGAAGCCATCGAAATCCAGAACCGATGAAACGCCCGCTCTTTGCCCTTTCCTGCGCGGCCATCGCCGCGACAGCCTTTGCTCAGGACATCGCCCTGAAGGATTCCGAGCTGGATCCCTTGCTCTCCGCATTGAAGGAGAACAGCGAGGACAGTGGTGGTCCCTCGGTGACGGTGGACCTTCGCGCGACCGCTCCGGCTGCCGCCCCAGCGACCGTGCCGCCCGCTGCCCCGGAAGAGCAGCCGGTGCTGGTGACCGGCCGCCCGCCCGGTGAGGGTGAGGAGGCTGAGGCGAATGCCGAGCCGCCGCCGCCCGTTCCGGAGCCGGAAGGCGTGGTCGTGAACGTGGAGCCCGGCACCGGTGGCACCGCCGCGGTGGACGCCAAGTCGGTGAAGTTGCTCGCCCCTTTCAACGCCCGCCCGCTGTCGCATCCGCCGGCTGGCTGGCGCCTGGAGCATCCCAAGGAGCTGCCTGCTTTCACGCAAGAGGTGGCCTTGAAGAACGGCACGCACATCCAGCTTTCGATCCGCCCGCATCTGCTGGTGCCGGATGCGGATGGTGCCCGCGTGATCTCCGTGAAGGAGCCGGGCTTCGAGGCGGAGAAGCGCTACGCGCAGACCGGTACGATGTCTGCCGTACTTTCCAATTCGATCGACCAGCTCGACAAGGATTCCCACCAGATGGTTGAGGCGCTCGACCGCCTGGAGCAGTTGCTGGGTTCCCTGCCCGCCACCGAAGCTCCGCCGCGTGCGCATCCGGTCCCGGCACCCGCTCCTTCTTCCCTCGCACCCAACCGCAAACCTCCACAACGATGAAGACCAGCACCGTTCCGATCGCCTGCGGAGCCGCGCTTGCCTTGATGGCCGGCGCCGCCGGTGCCCATTGGCTTTCCGTGCGTGACATGGTCACGCTGGCCAAGCTCATGCCGCAGCAAGCAGCACCCGCCCGCCCGGGCAGCAGCTCCGCCCCTGCCGCCATGGTGGCCTCCGTCACGCTGCCCAAGGCCCCGGACGAGGGCCTGGCCCGCGAGGCGAAGAATGCCCTGGCCGCCGCCCGTCGCGAGAGCCCGGCACCGCGTGGTGGTGCTGCGGAGACTGCGAGCGCTGCCAGCAAAGCCCTGGCCGGTGGCAGTCCCACGGAGGAGAAGCTGCTTCATCTTTTCGAGGACATGCTGGCCCAGAACCAGGAGGTGCTGGCCCAGAACAAGGAACTGCGCGAGCGGGTGGCGGATACCAACCGCGACATGATGGACCTGCGCTTCCAACTCGATAGCTTCCACGGGCAGTTCCGCCCGCTGGTGGTGAAGGAGGAGCCCCGCTATCTGGATGATGGCTCGGGTGGCGTCCTGCCGCCGCTGGATGCGCAGTGAGTCCGCGGGTGATCCGCGCCTAGGCAGGGACCGTCGCTCCGCGCGGTCCGGCTGGGGGCGCTTTGGTGATCCCTATCGTGTGGGACCGTCCCAAGGTCTCCTTTGAGCGCAAGCACGTGGTGGGAAGAATGAAGGGAAAAGTGATGAGACACGTCTCGGCCTGAATTCAGCCACGCAATGGCCATGCGGCACGCTCCCGCAATGGGCCACGCCCCCCGCCTGACCGCCCGGAGGTCGGTCCCTGCCATCTGCCCTCGAAACCCCACCGGCCTTTGTAAGCAGCGCGGGATTGAACCCGGCGCCGCCTTCCGTATCGTCCCGGGATGAGCAAGCCCCCCCGGAGCCAACCCAAGTCACGTCGCCGCCGGCTGTGGCGCTGGGTGAAGATCACGGGAGTGGTCGGACTGGTCCTCGGAGTGGCCTCCTGCGCCGTGGCCACCCGCTTGGTCTCGGAGGCTATCGTCGAGCCGGTCCGCAGTGGTGTGGGCGCGCCCATGCCGGAGGATCTGAAGGCCCGCACCTTCGTGATGCCGGACAAGGTGGAGATCCGCGCTTGGGAGGCCCGCCCGGAAGGCCGGCCGAAGGCGGCGGTGCTGGTGCTGCACGGGATCTCGGACTCGAAGGCCTCTCAGCCCGGGACCCTGCGTGCCCTGGCAGCCCGCGGGGTGCTGGCCATGGCCCCGGACCTGCGCGCCCATGGTGACAGCGGCGGGAAGTTCGCCACCTATGGCTTCTACGAGAAGAACGACCTGACCCTGCTGCGCAAAGCGATCGAGAAGGAATTCCCCGGCATCCAGGTCGGTCTCTGGGGCACCTCCTACGGTGCCGCCGTGGCCCTGCAGACGATGGGTGCGGATGACCAGTTCGACTTCGCGATCATCGAAAGCACCTTCGGTGATCTCCGCGCCGTGGCCCAGGATCAGGTGACCACCCGCACCTCCCTGCCGGTGAGTTGGCTCGGGCCCTACCTGATCAATGAAGCGGGCAAGCTCGCCTCATTCGACCCCGGCCAGGTCTCGCCGGAGCATTCCATGGAAAAGATCAAGGTGCCGGTGCTGCACATCCATGGGGTGGATGATGAGATCATCCCGATCACCCAAGGCCGCCGCATCGCCAGTCATTCGCATGATCCCTTTTACCGCTACGTGGAGATCAAGAAGGGCACGCACTTCGCGCTGAGGGCAGGGGAGCCGGAGAAATACGACGCAGAGGTGAAGGCGTTTTTGGATAAGGTGGTGGGGAAGGAGTGATCGGGCTGCTTTCCAAAAAGGGGCTCGGCATATCTCCCTAACATCGCGCTATCCTTGCCTTGGGGTCGGATTTTGACAGAGTCGGCGGATGCCGTCCTCCCCGGATGATTTCCGTTTCCTTGTTGCCTTCTCCTTCGCAGGCCCCCACCGCGACAAAGTGCGGGAGATTGCGGAGATCGTAGCGGGGAAATTGGGGAAGGAGCGGGTGTTTTTCGACGAGTGGTATGAGCACGAGATCCTTGGAAGCGACATGGATGTGCTGCTCCAGCGGATCTATCTCGACAAGAGTCTGATGGTCGTCACCGATTTTTCGGAGGATCATGCGAGCCGTGAATGGACCCAAGCGGAGGCCCGGGCGATCCGCGCCTTGAGGAAGAGGTTAGACACCGCGCGCGACGAGATTTCGCGGTTGCGACTGCTGAATATCCGCTTGGGGGAAGGAGATGTCCCGGGGTTGTTTTCGACGGAGGGCTACCTTGATGGCGTCACAAAAAGCGCGGGTCAATGTGCAGAGACCATTCTGAAGAGAACTGATTTGCTGTTAAAGCGGATTGGAGATTCTGATGGCAGCAAAAGCGAAATTCTCTTGGACGGTGCCGCAATCTCGGCGAAGCCGCCCATCCGCTTCTATCATCCCGCCACCAACGATGAATATTATTCTCACCGCGAAGCGGAGCTGAAGTGGCTTGATGATTGCGCCAAGAGTCCCGAGATCAGAATCGCCACGATTACCGGCGTGGGTGGATTGGGAAAAACCTCCTTGGTGGGTCACTGGATCGAAAAGCACGAAGGCTGGCAGCAGAGGTCCTTTCTTGGAGTTTTCTTCTATAGTTTCTATTCGGATCGAAGCGGGAACGGATTCTTTCCCGCTCTGCTCGAGTTCATTAGGGAGGTCGAAGAAATCCCTGCACATCCCAAAGACAGGCTTTTCCATCATCTTGCAGCTTTTCGGCTTCGGGATAAGCCATATCTAGTTGTGCTTGATGGCTTGGAAGTGCTCCAAATAGGCGAAGATGACCGACGCTATGGCTGGATAGCACATGGAGAGTTGAACGAATTCGTGGCCCGATGTGGAGCATCAGGCGAGTCCCTGTTGATTCTCACCAGTCGTTTTCCTTTCCCTCAAATTAGTGCAGAGCATCCCGCAGCCGCCAGTTCCAAGAATCTCCCCCTGCTTTCTGAGAATGATGGAGCAGCTCTTCTGGCTCGTTGTGGCATCAAGGGCGATCTTGAATCCTTGCAGACTTTCAGCTCACAATTTGGCGGACATCCCTTGGCACTCCGTCTTTTCGCCGGAGCCTGCGTCACCGACCCTTGGTCCGACCCCGTGGAAGCATCCCGAATGTTGCTTCAGCCCCATCATGTCGATGTCCTCCTCCCGGATCCGGTTGAACAGGGGCTTGACGTCGAAGAACAGCAGATCAGGAAACAACGCCAGCAGTTTTACAAGCTCTTAAGCTGGTTTCAGGAGAAATTGCCCCCAGCAAAGCGGCGTTTGTTGGAGATCGTGGCGCTCTTCAAAGAGCCTGTCTCCACTGGGACGGTGGCTGCATTGGCTTCAGGTATTAGAGCGATGAGGGAGGATTTTGGCGATTGCGATAACGTGCATATTCTCTATTTGTTGGACCAACTCCGTGCGCTTCACCTCCTTCAGCGTGAGGATGAACTCAGCGGGGAAGTCGCGAGATGGGCAGCACATCCCATCATCCGTGATGTTTTTCGCGAAAAGGCCCTTAAAGCAGGAAATGACGTGGCGAGTCAGTTCGCGCAAATTGTCGCGGGTAAAGGTAGTCAGACTACTCCAAAGACGATTCCAGAACTTCGGCCGGTACTTGAGGCGATCGAAGTGCTACTAGAAGCTGGCAAGTTTGGAGCCGCAAAGTCACTCTACGATGAGGCGCTGGAGAGGGGGCAATTGTTTTACCGCATACCGGCGCCGCAAGAGGGCCTGCGATGTGTTCAAGGCTTCATCCAATCGAGAGAGCGCCGGAATTCGGCGGATCGGCTAGGATCGCTTGTGGGACTTTACCTCAGTCAGGCTTCGATATTTGCGGCAATGCTTGGCGAATTGGAAGATGCAAAGAGAAGCTATAGGGAATTCATCAATCATCGGCATCACCTGCTAGATTGGAGAAACGTTTCGGTCAGTCTCTCCAATCTAGCGATAACTCTAACCCGTGGCGGGTTTCTTCAGGAGACTATCCGAACGGCCGGCGAAGCCCTTTTTTACGCTGGCGTCCGAGAAGAAGAGAAAGTTGAACCATCAAGCCAATTTCCCAAACGACCTCCTTTGTCGCCTCCCGTCGAGATATTCCAAATTAGAAGTGGATTTGCGCGTCGGGCGAACGCATTGTCGCTTGCTGGACGGCTAGCAGATGCAGCTCTCGATTTCGAGCGATCAAAATTTGCCCATCAAGTGGATTTTCACCTCCCCGCTCACAAAAAACAGCTCGATGGATGCAGTCATCTCGTGCGCTTAGGGGAAACGGCGGCGGCACGGAAGATCATTAGCGTCTGTCGCGAGGTCTGCGATAGATCAGGTTCGAACTATGCATTGGCTGATTTTGATCTTCTGCTCGGAGCGCTTGATCTGGAAGCGGGCGACTATGTTGCAGCTGAGAAATTGATTCTACGGGCAGTTAAAGCTTTTCGCGACTGGAAAGTGGGAGAGTCATTACCAACAGCATTGATCGGTCAGGCGCGGCTGCGGCAAAGTATGGAGGATTGCGAAGAAGCGTGGCGCCTTGCTGCCCGTGGTGGCATGGCTATAGATGAGTGCGACGCTCTGAACCTCCGGGCCCTCCTTCGACGGAAAGCAGGGCAATGGGAGCCAGCCTCCGAGGACGCTCGCCGGGCCCTGAAAATTGCTGAAGACTGTGCCTACTATTGGGGACGACACGAGGCCCTGCGGCAACTTCGGGATACAGCGAAGGCGTCGGGTTCCCGGGCCGACGAGATGTTATGGGACGAGGCCGAGAGAGAATTGACCGCCAAGATGAAGCCTGAAATCGAAGAAGCTGTTCGCATCCACCGCGAGAATCAAGGGAACCTTTCGTAGAGCCGGATCTCGAATTTTCTGACCGGCTGAGGTTTGGGTTTCCCTAACTCTCACATCGGCATCGGGAACGCCCGGTTGAAGGCAAACACCCGCTCGCGGATCGCGTGCAGCTTCGCCTCATCACCGGTGGCGGCTAGCGCTTCGGCGATGAAGTCGGCGACTTGCTCGACGTCCTTCTCCTTCATGCCGCGAGTGGTCACGGCGGGCGTGCCGATGCGGATGCCGCTGGGCTTCATCGGGGTGCCGGTGTCGAAGGGGATGGCGTTCTTGTTGACCGTGATGCCGGCTTCATCGAGCGCGTGGGAGGCATCGGCGCCGTTGAGGTTCTTGGCGCGCAGGTCGACCATCATCACGTGGTTGTCCGTGCCGCCGGAGACGATGCGCAGGCCATGCTTGGTGAGGCGCGCGGCGAGGGCCTGCGCGTTCTTCACGATCTGCTGCTGGTAGTCCTTGAACTCCGGCTTGAGCGCCTCGCCGAAGCACACGGCCTTCGCGGCGATGACGTGCATGAGCGGACCGCCCTGAATGCCGGGGAAGACCTGGGCATCGATCTTCTTCGCGAACTCTTCCTTGCACAGGATGATGCCGCCGCGCGGGCCGCGCAGGGACTTGTGCGTGGTGGAGGTCACGAAGTCCGCATGCGGCACCGGGTTCGGGTGCACCCCCGCGGCGACGAGGCCGGCGATGTGCGCCATGTCCACGAAGAGATAGGCACCGACCTCGCGGGCGATGGCGGCCATGCGCTCGAAGTCGATCACGCGCGAGTAAGCACTGGCACCGCAAGTGATCAGCGCGGGCTTGGTCTCGCGGGCCAGCTCGGCGAGGTGATCGTAGTCGATCCGCTCGTCATCCTTGCTCACACCGTAGTGAGTGACCTCGTAGAACTTGCCGGAGAAGTTCGCCTTGTGGCCGTGGGTCAAGTGACCGCCGTGGGCCAGGTCCATCGTGAGGATCTTGTCGCCGGGCTTCAGCACGGAGAAGTAGACCGCGGTATTCGCCTGCGAGCCGGAGTGGGCCTGCACGTTGGCATGCTCGGCACCGAAGATTTGCTTGGCGCGGTCGATTGCGAGTTGCTCGACCACATCGACGTTCTCGCAGCCACCATACCAGCGGCGGCCGGGGTAGCCTTCCGCGTACTTGTTGGTGAGCACGGAGCCCTGGGCCTCCATCACGGCGGGGGAGGCGAAGTTCTCAGAAGCGATCAGCTCGATGTTGTTGCGCTGGCGGCGCTCCTCCGCGGTGATCGCGGCGTAAAGATCGGGATCGATCTCCGCGATCCGCGAGCCGGAGGACTTACAGACGCGGGCCTCGTGGCGGCCGCCTTCGAAGGCGGTGCTCAGGAAGGCATCGGCCATCGCGGTGGCGGTGCCGGCATCGACGCTCTTCGCGCCGAGGCAGAGGACATTTGCGTCGTTGTGCTGGCGGGAGATGACCGCTTCCTCCGCGGTGCGCACGTTCGCGGCGCGGACATGCGGGTGGCGGTTCGCGGCGATCGAGACGCCCACGCCGGAGGTGCAGCAGAGCACCCCGTAGTCATTCGTGCCATCGGCCACCGCGCGGGCGACCAGGTTGGCGAAGTCCGGGTAGTCCACGGAGTCGTGGCCATGCGTGCCAAAGTCCGTGACCTCATGACCCTGCGCCTTCAGGTGCGCGACGAGTTGGTCCTTCAGATCGACTCCGCCGTGATCGGCGCCAAGGGCAATACGCAGGGACTTCTGGCTCATAGGGAAAAGCGTGCTTGGGGCGGCACGGACATGGGCGCGGAGGGGGGAACTTCCAAGTGGAAAAAGTGGCAGGCGGCAAGAAAGGCAGGGCCGGGCGGGAAACCTGTTCGCCTGAGTCAAGCAATCCCACGAGCGCTAAAGGATGCCTGCCCGCCGGGACCGCGGAGGCTGCCCCGCAGAATGGTCCCTAGAAGTGGTAAGCTCGGAAAGATTGCAGTAAAGCAGCGGCGACTCTCATCCGAACCGAGAGATCGGGCGCGCCGGACCGATCGCTCCACGCGAATTTTCCACGTGGATCCCGCCGCGACTGACGCGTCTTACGGCTCCGGGAAGTCGTAGATCCATTCGCCTTTCTTCCCGGTTTCAGGCCATGGATCCTGCTTCTCTCCACGGACAAGCATCAGCTCCAGGGCCCGTTCGAAACTCGCGGCCACATATTCGACTAAGTAACTGGTTTCCCGCATGCCGTTGGAGCCATCGATGAAGATCCGTCCCTGCCCATCGGCGTAAACGACCAGAGGGTCATCGCAGTAGATATCGGTGGATCCGATCGGATAGAGTGTTTGACCGAGAATCCGCTGCAAGATGGCGTGGCGCGACACCTCTTCAGGGTAGACCTCACCCACCGAAAAGCTCCTGCCGCTTCCAAGATCCAGGTCGGCAAACTCGTCCAATATCTCCCGCACCAAGGCCGGCGGCGGTGCTGGCATTTCGGATATCAGGCGCTTGAAGTATTCGGGACTGGCGTGACGCTCTTCCTTCCACCCGGCTTTCAGTAGCTCAATCAGGACGGGTTTGCTGAAGCGCTTCCAGCTCCCGGAGCTGAGCGATTTCAGCTTTCCGACGGCGTAGCGCGTGATTTCGTTGTCCCGGTAGAGCTGGGCCTCGCGATAGTTGTGGAAGGCTAGGCTCACCCATTCATATCGATCCGGCATGAAGACCCTCAGGATAAATGCCGGTAGCTTGAGCAATCGCGGAGGATTTGTCAGGAAATGACTGAGGCGATCGCTTTTCTTCGCTTCCAGATAGACGAAAGGGCCGCGAAGCCATCGAAGTTCCGATATGCCGGGGCTTCCGCTCGTGAGGAGCGGCTGCAGGATTCCCGTGATTGTTTCAACCGTCTCAATGTGAGGCCGGGCCGGGATGTAGTGAAAGGGTAACTTCAATACCCGGCGTTCCAGAATCGGCTCGATCGTGAGTGTCGCGGTCCATCGTTTCCGGGCATCGTTTGCACGTAGGAGAAAGAAGACGGCCACCCGCGAGTTTCCTCTCTCCGCTACCAAGTGAGCCACACAGCGTTGGTGGTCGCTTGTCTCGGAAACGGTGAGTCCACTCTGGATCAAGGCTTGCCTGAGCGGTTCGAGAAAATCCTTTGAGACCTTTATATGATACTTCAACCAATCCTTTGTGTGGGCGGTGTCGCCCATCCGCGCGCTTGAGATGGTGAAGGCTACCTGAACGCCCCATTCTCCCTCCCGGGCTGGAGGAAGAGGGGCGAGCTCAGGATGGACTCCCTTCCCGGTCACACGCACACCGGGCACTCGTTGATCTTCTTGAAGAAGTCATTCCCCTTGTCATCCACCAGGATGAAGGCGGGGAAGTTCTCCACGCGGATCTTCCACACGGCTTCCATTCCCAGTTCGGGATACTCGACGACTTCCTGGCTCTTGATGTGTTCCTTTGCCAGCAACGCGGCGGGGCCGCCGGCAGAGCCGAGGTAGAAGCCGCCGTGGGCCTTGCAGGCATCGGTCACGGCCTGGGAACGGTTGCCCTTCGCCAGCATTACGCGAGAGCCGCCGTGGCTTTGGAAGAGATCGACATAGGAGTCCATGCGGCCCGCGGTGGTGGGGCCGAAGGAGCCGGAAGGATAGCCCGCCGGGGTCTTCGCGGGACCGGCGTAGTAAACCGGGTAGTCCTTGAAGTAAGCCGGCAGATCGCCGGTTTCATCGAGCCGCTCCTTCAGCTTCGCATGGGCGATGTCCCGCGCGACGATGATGGTGCCGCTCAGCGAGACCGCGGTGGTCACCGGATACTTGCTCAGGGTGGCGAGGGTCTTCTCCATCCCTTGGTCGAGGTCGATCTCCACGCCCTTGAACTTCCAGTCGCGGTACTTCTCCGGGATGAAGCGGCCGGGGTTCTTCTCCAGCTTTTCGAGGAAGATGCCGTCCTTGGTGATCTTCGCCTTCGCCTGGCGGTCTGCGGAGCAGGAGACGCCGATACCCACAGGGCAAGAGGCACCGTGCCGCGGCAAGCGCACGACGCGCACATCCAGCGCGAAGTACTTCCCGCCGAACTGCGCGCCGATGCCGATGTTCCGCGCCGCTTCTAACAGCTCCTTCTCCAGCTCCAGGTCACGGAAGGCGCGGCCATGCTCGTTGCCACTGGTCGGCAGTGCATCGTAGTAGCGCGTCGAGGCCATCTTCACCGTCTTCAGGCAAGTCTCCGCGGAGGTGCCGCCGATGACGATGGCGAGGTGATAGGGTGGGCAGGCCGCGGTGCCCAGAGAGCGCATCTTCTCGACGCAGAATTCCTTCAGGCGCTTCGGGTTCAGCAACGCCTTGGTCTCCTGATAGAGAAAGGTCTTGTTGGCGGAGCCGCCACCCTTGCTCACGAAGAGGAATTTGTAGGCATCGCCCTCGCTCGCGTAGAGGTCGATCTGCGCGGGCAGGTTGGTCTTGGTGTTCGCCTCCTCATACATCGTGAGCGGCGCGGTCTGGGAGTAGCGCAGGTTCTCCTCCTGGTAAGTCTTGTGGATGCCCTTGGACAGCCACTCGGCATCATCGCAGCCGGTCCAGACCTGCTGGCCCTTCTTGCCCACCACCGTGGCAGTGCCGGTGTCTTGGCAAGCGGGCAGGATGCCCTTCGCGGCGATCTCCGCATTCTTGAGCAGCATCAGCGCGACCATGCGGTCGTTCTCCGTGGCCTCCGGGTCGTCCAGGATCGCGGCGACTTGCGCGAGGTGGCTTGGGCGCAGGGTGAAGTTGATCGCCTTCATCGCCTCGTTCGCCAGCAGGCTCAAGGCCTCCGGCGCGACCTTCAGGATCGGCTTGTCCTCGAACTCCGCGAGCGAGACGTGCTCGCTGCTGATGCACTCATACTCGGTCTCATCCGGGCCGAGCGGGAAGGGATCCTGGTAAACGAAGTCGGGCATGCGGGGGAGTCTAGGCGGGGCTCCCGCGGCGTCCAGCGAGGATGAAACGAACCGCGGAGGCGCAGAGGTCGCAGAGGGGATCGCAGAGAAAGGCAGAAGACCAATTGAACCGCCAAGACGCCAAGTCCGCAAAGATTCGAGAAACTTGGCGTCCTTTGCGCCTTGGCGGTTCCCTCTTCTCCTCCGCGACCCTCTCTGCGACCTCTGCGCCTCCGCGGTTCGTTCTCTCTCCCCAAAATAAGAAGCCCCCGCCGCTGCGGAGAGCGGACGGGGACCTGGGAGGAGAACTTTTGCCGGGAGGCTTAGCCGCGGCGGCGGCGCAGGGCGATGAGCAGGCCGGCGGCGCAGAGCAGGCTGGAGGATGGCTCCGGCACCATGGTCACCCACAGGCGGTCCTGCTCGGCCGGGGCGTCCGGGTTCACGTAGTAGTAGCTGATCCCGCCAGCATCGGTCCAAGTGCCATTGCGGATGGCGGTCAGGAAGTCCTCGGCATTCGCCCGGCCGATCTCCGCGCGCGGATTCGACGGGCTGCCCGGCACCGGCTCCACGGCGAAGCTGCCGGCAATGGCACCCTCGGTATCGATCGAGCGATCGCTCGTCTGCTCGTGGATGATTTCCCAGAGCGCGATCTGGATGCCCGCCGCGTAGCCCGTCACGCCATTGAACTCATTGGCCAGGTTGGTGGTGTTCTCGCCCCAATCCCCGCCATTGGCGACGATGTAGGCGTTCATGGTTTCCACAAAGGTGGGCAGAGCGTGGGAAAGCAGGGAGCGGATCTCCGCCTGCTGGATGTTGCTCAGGCTGCTCAGGTCCGGGTCCAGGCTATAGCTATTGAACTCGCCGTTGCCATTGAAGAAGTCCGCGCAGAAATCGTAGACGTAGCCGGACTGGCCCAGATCCACATTCAGGAGGTTCACGCCCGCGTATTGCAGCTGGTGGACGGGCTCCGGATTGGAATCGTAGACGAAGGGGATGTCCTGCGCGTAGAAGGACATTTCCGGCGCGAGCTGGGCGGAGGCCGGCGCGGCAGTCCATGCCAGTACGGCGGAACAAGCCGCCAGTATGGGGCGGAGCAGGGGATGCTTCATGGCACGGGGAGTAAGGGAGGTGACGGTGAGCGGACGGAGGGGTGATTTCCGGACGCCAGCCGCAGGGTGTGTTTGATAACTAACTAATCTTAAATGCCAGGGCAAGCACGAAAGCCGGAGGCGGGCCCTTGCCGCTTCGCTTACCCCTTGCCGCTTCGCTTACCCTTCCCCGGTGCTCAAATACTCGGCCGCGACGGCTTGGGGGCAGGTCGCGGCTTCTCGGGAGCTGGGGGGATCAAGCCCCGCATCGCCTCCGGCAAGCGATCGAGCACCGCTTGCGGCGCCCGTGTCTTCGGATTTAAACGGAACTCGCTGGTGCCGCGTGCCGTCTCGTGGGTCGAGGAGTCATCCTCATTCCAGACCGCGTGATGCAGCGTCTCCTGCCCATCGTAGCTCCACATTGAGTGCCGCCCTTCAAAATAGACAAACCAAGGGACGGAGGGATTGGGGAGTTCCGTCCCCTCGCTGAAGCCCGAGTGACCGGGAGCCTGCAGCGACCAAATCAAGTTTCCCCCCACAACCTTCACGATCAGCGACGCCGGCCCATCCTCGCCGTCGTATTCCCAGGTTCCGACTTTCTCCACGAATTCGCCCGCCGTGATTTCACCTTGCACCGGCAGCGTGGCGGCCGCTGGTGGGGGTATGGCCACTGATCCCACGCGGCTCCTGCGGCACGCCGGGAGTAGCAAGATGGCGACCAGCAGCAAGCCTGCGGCCGCGATCCCGTATCCTCTCCTGTCCTCGTTCCGCAGCATTGTCGTCATCTTCTGATCTTTATCAGAGGCGTCCCTCGTCCGCATCCATGTAGTCGAAGAAAGTCTGGATATCCGCCCGATCCGCGAATCCGGACTCCGCCTTGCGCTGGACCAGTCGCTCCGCCAGGTCATCCCGGAAGCCGCGGGTGCGGATGTAGGTCTTCCACCAGATGGTCTCGTAATCCGCTCGGCTCAGTCCATTTTCGCGCGCCCAGGCGAGGGCCTCGGCATCGCTCAGCCCGGCCCGGATTTGCTCCGCCAGCGTGGCATACTCCACGCCAAGGAACTGGCAGGTCCACAGGTCGCACGCGCCCCCTAGATTCCCCTGATACTGCGAGTGCAGCTTCCCCGCGGCGTGCAGGCGCACCTTGTGGCAGAGCCGCGGGAAGTAGGGGATGCCTTCGATCTCGTCGCGCGGGCTGCGGGGTGTCTCGTAGGTGGTCTCGCTCACGGGGCGAAGGGTGAGAGAAGCGCCGCCGTGATATCAAGCCTGGCTCACATGATGATCCCTTGATTCTCGCCGGCGGTCAGATGTATTCAGAACCGTGAGCGCGAATTTTAGAAACGCCCTTCTTTTCACGCTCTTCCTTTCCGCGGCTGCTTTTGCTGAGGAGAAAACCCTTGCAGGGATCGACTTGAAAGCCATGACCCCGGAGAAGGAGCACTCCTGGGTCTCTCCCCTCGAAGGAGAATTCCGTCCTGAAATTGCGAAGGCAGGAGCGGAAGTTTCCCTCTCGGTGATCGATGGGGCACATCAAGTCAAATGCACGCGGGGCGGCAAATCTCTGACGCTGGATCTCAGGCAGGATGGCTGTGTTGCCGATGTAGTGTGGCTGAGCCCGCAACGTGTATTGCTGACGGTGTGGAAACGAATCGGAGCCAGCGGACTCAGTCCGCGGTGTGCCGTCGATATTACCGTGGCAGAGCAATTGAGTTGGGTGATCAGGAGGCTCGACTACCGGGAAAAGGACGGCCTGGTCGTTACAAGAATCCTTGGCAGCAAAGATGAGCTCGCACACGTGGTGGCGATGTTAGGGACGAGAAAATTCACCTACATGGACGCCGAACTCAATCCGGATCAACTGGGATTGATCAAGCAAGGGGAAGGGAATGCCCATGGAAGTAAAAGCTGCCCAATGAACAGGGCAGGATCTTCTCCGGCGGGCGACCGCTTCTGGCCAGGAGGGAAGAATGCTCCTTTGCTTTTTTGGGAGCTTCCTTAAGATGGCCGCATGAAATTTCTCGTGCCCTTGGCCGCGCTTGTCTTGGTGGTCCTGCCCGCTGCCGCGCAGCACACCGTGACCCCGCCTTGCCCGCTGCGCCTGCCGCTGACCACGGTCTTCAAGGGCGAGGACAAGTTCAAGCAACTGGTCACGCAGGCGGAGAAGGAAAACTGGCGGCAGCTGCCGATGGGCGCACGCACGGTGCGCGTGGCCCGCGCGATGGTGGGCACACCCTACGTGAACTACACGCTGGAGGTGGACGACAAGATCGAGAACCCGGTGGTGAACCTGGCCGGCATGGACTGCTGGACCTATTATGAGAACGCCTTGGCCTTCGCACGGATGCTGACCTACAAGCCCGGTCCCTACACGCCGCAGGACATGCTCCACATGATCGAGGTGGAGCGCTACCGCGGCGGCCGCTGCACCGGCGCCTACCTGAGCCGCATGCACCATCTCGAGGAAGTCTTCTACGACAACCAGCGCCGCGGCTTCGCCACCAACATCACGCCGCGTCTGCCCGGGGCGGAACGCCTGAGCCGCGAGATCAAGGAGATGACCGTGCAGTGGAAGAGCTACCGCTACCTGCGTAGCACGCCATCCCTGTTGCCCGCGATGGCCAAGATCGAGGCCGCCGTTTCCAAGCTGCCGGTCTATCACGTCCCGAAGAGCAAGGTCCGCAACATCGAAGCCCACCTGCAGGACGGCGATGTCTGCGCCATCACCGCGAACGACAACGACAGCTACACCTCCCACGTGGGCCTGATCATGAAGATCAACGGCCGCGCGATCTTCAGCCACGCCACCTCCGACCACGACAAGGGCCGGATGACGATCATCGACCGCCCGATCACCGATTACCTCTTCCAAGGCTCCAAGCACGCGGGGATCGTGATCCTGCGGCCAAATGACCTGCCGCCGTCCAAGTTCTGGCAGGCCTCGACGGTGGTGGGGAGGTGAGACTTTCAGCAACCAGGAAGATATGGGTGACCTGCTTTGTCTCGCGGTCGCGATGGGGATCTTCCTGCATGCCGGCGCTCAGGGATCGGGGCAGGGAGGTTCAGCTTGGCCATCCTGGTCGTGTGGGCCGTGATGCTGGGCTACCGGATTCTCATCCAGGTGCCGCAGAACATGGAGGCGGCCAGATTGCGGGGCGTCCTGGACTATGACGGGATCGGCGGGAATCTCGCGATCCTGTTGTTCGGATGGATTGGGGCGATCATCATTTGCGCCCTTGCCCTGCTGGCCTGCAATGTTGTCAACAAGGTGCGGTACCGCTCGCCACGGCTTGCAAACCCGGCGGAGGAGGAGAAGCCGAACGATGCGGCCTCGCCTCCGTGAAGAGGCAGCACGGGGAAGAGCCGAGCCAATCGAATATGTCCTGGTCCGAATGCAAACCGGTGCTTGAGAGCGAGTCTTTGGGGGGCGGCAGGCTCTCCTTGAAGTTCTCGCTGCTCTCCTTCGGGATCCACTCCTTCCTGTGCAAGATCGAGAAGGAGTCGGGAGAGATCCTGATGGAGAAGTTCACGGGCAGGCCGAGTGCCGGCTCGCGCTTCTTCTTCCGGGTGACCCATGGCTTGAAGGACTTCGAACCCTTGTTCCGGGTGGCGAGTTCGAAGAGAGATGGGGACTCGATTGAATTTTACCGCTGCAAGGACCGCCGGAACCGCGAGCGGATCTTCGGCTGCGCCGCAGTCTGGAAGGGGGAGGGCACCATCTTCCTGTCCAAACAGGACTACTTCGAAAAGGTGCTGGCGCGGCTTGAAGAATTGGAAGAGGAGGGGAGGAGGCCCCGTGAAGCCGCGGTCAGTGCCGCCATCTAACAAACCATGAACGCGAAGACCCGATACTTTTGTTAGATGATTGTTCCCGACTACTGGGCGGAAGCCCGCAAGCGACGCCGCGAGGGCAACCGGCAGGTGACCGTCCGGCGCTTCGGCTGGTCGAATGTCAGCGAGGCAGATGCCATGGAGATGGCCGATACGCGGGCCACCGAGGCGCTCGCACGGATTTGGGCTGGCGAGACCCTGGCCCTGCGCGAAAGCAAGACCGCCTACAACGGCGCATCTGGAGTGCCCATCCGCGAGGAGGTGCTATCCCGGCACGGTGAAGAAGTGATCACCCGGAATGCCTATGGCGCGCACTGCCTGAATACGCCGGACGCGCTCTTCGCCGATGTTGACTTCACCCGGTCCGGCGAGTCTCGCGCGTCTTGCTTCATGTTGGTGATTTTGGCGGTGCTCTCCCTGGGCTGCGGGCTGCACTACCAAGGTTGGAAGCTCGCGCTGGGCCTGTTCTTCGTCTCTGCCATGCTTGCAGCTCCACTGGGTGCGTTTGTCGTCCGTGCGGCCGTAGCGGTCCGGGGAGGTCGCGAACGCATTGCCCGGCAGCGGATCGATAGGTTCATGGCCGGGCATCCCGCTTGGAGCTTGCGTCTCTATCAGACGCCGGCCGGTCTGCGCTTGCTGGCCACGCACCAGCCCTTCGATCCCTGCAGCGCTGAAGTGAAGGAGTTCTTCGCGGCGGTAGGCACCGACCCGCTCTACGTCCGCATGTGCACCAACCAGAAGTGCTTCCGAGCACGGCTGACGGCCAAGCCCTGGCGCATCGGAATCTCCGGGCACATGCGTCCACGTCCGGGAGCTTGGCCGGTTCATCCGGAGCGCCTCCATCTTCGGGAGGCCTGGGTGGCTCACTACGAGAAGATCGCGCCCAACTTCGCCGCCTGCCGCTTCCTGGAGTCCATCGGCTCCGGCGTGGTGCATGAGCGCATCCGCGAGGTGATTGAGCTCCACGACCGGGAATCGCGGGCACTGCGGAACGAACTGCGCATCGCTTGATTCTTCCGCCTTGTCCACGGCAGAGCCCCTTGCCAGCTTGGGAGGCGATGCCCAGTGGAAAGCAGATCCTGCTCGAACTCATGAGCCGCTATTCCCTGCGGCGGCATGATGCGGGCGAATTGGATGATGTTTCCGCGCGCTTCATCGCGGGCTTGCTCCTGCATGGCTCCACGGCGGAGGAGACTTGGATCGCACTGGACCGGATCGGCTGGATCGAGGGCGAATCCGAGTGGCGCGGTTTCCGCCAAGGACCAGGCCTCCGTGAGGGAAAAGTATTCCTGGCCGACCTCTTCGAAGCGATGACGGAGAGCGAGGAGATCCCGGACGCGGTGAGGCGCGCCTTTCCTTCGCTCAGCCAAGAGGACTATTCTTCGGCGATTCTGGTGATGAGGCTGATGCTCTCCGCTTGCCAGTTCTACAAGCAATTGGAGTCCGTGGAGAACGGCGGCCAACTCGATCCTGCCGAGGAGTCGCGCCTGGTTGAATCCATGTTGGAGAAGCTGAGGCTCTTTCGCGAAGATCCGTGGGGCTTTATCGGGAGAACTCCTCCCCCGGTGGATTGACGCAGGAGCCGGGGCTCGGCCAAGCTCTTCCAAAATCCTTCACCCATGAATACCAAAGGCTCAGCCACCACCTTCCACGTCGCCGATGTGGATGCCGCGCTCGCTTGGTACACCGGCGTCCTCGGCTTCTCCGAGCGCTTCCGCTTCGGCGACTACGCCGGGGTCGAGCATGGTGAGGTGCAGATCCATCTCTCCGGACCGGGGTCCACGAACAAGCGCGGAGTAGGGCAGGGCGGCATCTACATCTTCTGCGATGACGTGGACGCCTACTACGCCGAGATCACCGCGAAGGGCGCGAAGCCCCAAGCCCCGCCGAAGGATTACGAGTATGGCATGCGGGACTTTGCGACGGAGGATCCGGATGGAAACCTGCTGGGATTCGGGCAGGAGGTGAAGTGAATTGCCCCCGGGGCAGCCCGCCAAAAATCCGGGTGGAAACGTGCACGCCGGGATGCTAGAGTGCTGCTGATGTCAGAGGCGACCATGCGGCTTCAGGAAGAGCTTTCCCGGCTTCCCGCCACGGAACGGGCGGAACTCGCCGAGTTCATTCTGGAGTCCCTTGAAGACGAGACCCATCACTGGGTGGATGATGAAGAAGTTCAGCAGAGGCGCGAAGATTTGGCATCCGGCCGGGTGAAGGGCCTGACTTTGGCTGAATTCAGGGAGGCTTGTGGTCGATAATTAATGGCTGGGCAGTCTCTGATCTTCCATCCGGCGGCCACGGCAGACGCGCGCAAGGTCGCTTCCAAGTATGGAGCCATTTCAGCGAAGCTTGCCGCGCGGTTTTGGAAGGAGTTGGATGAGGCGATCGAAGGGATCGCATCCCATCCCGCAAGACACCATTTCGATGGGTCGGGAATGAGGAGGTCAAATTTGCGGAAGTTTCCCTACCACCTCCTGTTCGAGGAGCTTCTGGATGGGATTCACATCATCGTCATCCGCCATAACCGGAGAAATCCCGGCTATGGCTTGAAGAGGCGGTAAGAGGGATGCTTGAGCCTGCACGCTGATGACCTCACCGCTTGTCCCGGATCTCTGGAATGTCCTCCACGATGGTGGAATCGACGAAATCTCCGGCAGTGTGCCGGGCGACGTCCGGCTCGTTGTCGACATCGAATATCTGCGCAAGCGGTTTGAAGATCCGGGAGATTCCATCCACATCACGCTCCATCATTGCACCCGGTTCTCCTTCCAGGATTGCGACGCGGCAGAACCCATGACCGAACTGGCCGCAATCTCGGACCTGCAGCTCGGCATTTTGAGCACGGATTCCGGAGATGAGATTTTCTGCGACTACGGCGTGAGTTCGCACTACGGGAGGCTTTCTTTCGCGGCTGCAGGATTCTCGGTGACGCTGGACAGCGGGCGGGCCATCGGGCTGGAGGATCTGGTTTCCGTTGCCAAGACCTACTGGGATGCGTTCGGAAACCGGAGCTCGTGAGCCGGAGCTTCATTCAAATTTCCCGCAGCCGCTTCAGAAACTCCTCCCCCCTCGATCAGGGTCACCCTGCCTTCCTCAATTTCGATGGCCCGGCGCACGATCTCCGCCTTCCACTCCGCGGTGATTTCTTCCTCCGGGGCCTCCCTCTGCGCCTGGTATTCCTCGAACCACCTCGCGAAGGCCCACAAATCCTCCTGTGGCAGCAGGGTGATGGCCGTTTGAAGTTCCTGCACGCTCACGAAAATAGGATAAACCTCCGGGAAAAACCCCGCAATCCCGGCCTTTCGCCCAAAAATCCCAAGTTTGGGCTTGCACGGCCCGGCTGGTGGAGTATTCACCGCGCCCCGAATTATGGCCAAAACGAGCTGGATCGCCCGCAACGAGCGCAAGTCGCGCACTGTCGCCAAATATGCCGATATCCGTCACAAGCTGAAAGCTGAGAAGGATTACATCGGTCTGACGATGCTGCCGCGTGATGCCAGCCCGACCCGTCTCGTGAACCGCTGCGAGTTCACCGGCCGCCGCCGCGCTTTCATCCGCCGTTTCCGCCTGTCCCGTATCAGCTTCCGCGAGCTCGCCTCGCACGGAATGATCCCGGGCGTGACGAAGTCGAGCTGGTAAAACCGGCACGCCGTCCGCTACGGTTGACGGAAGGCGGAAACCGCCCGACCTTCCGTCCCATCGATGCCCATCTACGAATACCTTTCCGAAAGCCCGGAAGATCCGGAGCGATCTTGCCGCGTCTGCCGCAAGGGTTTCGAGCTGCGGCGTCCGATTGACCGCCCTGCGCTGGAGCAGTGCCCGCTTTGCCGGCACCCGGTGCGCAAGGTGATCTCCAAGGTGAACACGCCCCGTGTGGCCAAGCCGCTCTCCGTGAGCGATGCCAAGTCCGCCGGCTTCACGATCCTCGAAAAACGGGATCAGGGCGTTTACGAGAAACTCTGACCGGGGATGAGCTTTCTCCTTCCCGCTTTTTCACTCCTCGCGGAGCTGCCGGTGGACCAGACGCTTGAGCAGGCCTCGGCGCACCCGCTGCACACGGAGTTTCCCACCGGTGGGGAGATTGTGCTCTATCTGGCGGGGATCGCCTTCTTCCTGCTGCTGAATGCTTTCTTCGTCGCGGCGGAGTTCGCGATCGTGAAGGTGCGCCCGAGCCAGCTTGAGGCGGAGTCCAAGGAGCGCGGAGCCCGCCGCACCAAGCGTGCGCTGCACGTGGTCAGCCACCTGGATGGCTACCTGTCCGCGAACCAGCTCGGCATCACCATTGCTTCGCTGGCATTGGGCTTTTTGGGCGAGCCCTTCGTGGAGGCTCTCTGTGAGCCCGCGCTCTACAAGATCGGGGTTCCGGCCTCGCTGGTGGTCTGGGGGCACCTCTTCAAGCCGATCAAGGTGATCTCCTTCGTGCTGGCCATCGCTTCCTTCACCTTCCTGCATGTGGTGATCGGTGAGCTGCTGCCGAAGTCGATCGCGATCCGCAAGGCGGTGGCTGCCACCATCGTCCTCGCGGCACCGCTGCATGTTTTCTACAAGACCTTCCACTGGGCCATCCGGGTCCTGAACGGCACCGCGAACTGGCTGCTCAAGAATGTCTTCCGCATCGATCCCGTGGCGGAGGGCGAGCACATCCACTCCTCCGATGAACTGGCCCTGCTGGTGGCGGAGAGCGAGCGCGCGCAGGAGGTCACCGAGACCGAGCGTGAGATTCTGATCAATGCGCTGGAGCTGAACGAACTCTGGGTGCGCGATGTGATGACGCCGCGCCAGGACGTGATCGTGCTCAATTCCGACGAGCCTTTCGACAAGGCCCTCGAGGTCGCGCGCCGCACCAAGCACACCCGCTTCCCGCTGGTGCGCGGCGGTCACCTCGACCACGCGATCGGCCTGATCCACATCAAGGATGTGCTCAAGCTGGTCGGCACGCCGGATCCGGACCTCATGCGCATCAAGCGCGAGCTGAAGATGGTGCCGGACACCATGCCGCTCGACGTGCTGCTGAAGTTCTTCCTGAAGGAGCGCGCGCACCTGGCGATGGCCGTGGACGAATTCGGCACACCGGTGGGCATCGTCTTCCTGGACAATGTGATCGAGGAGCTGGTGGGCGATATCCAGGACGAGTTCGACAACGAGCGCCCGGAATCGAACTGGATCAACGAAAACGAATTCGTGATTGAGGGCACGATGACCCTCAATGACCTCGCCGGCATGGACGAGGAGCTCGAGATCGAGAGCGGCGAGGTGACCACCGTCGGTGGTTACATCACCCAGCAGCTCGGCCGCTTCCCGGAGATCGGGGAGACCATGGAGATCAACGGCTGGGAAGCCAAGGTCACCAGCACCGATGGCCGCCGCGTCGGCCAGATCCACTTCCGCCGCCTGGAGCCGGCCGTGGCCGGGACGAATGGTGAGCGTGAGGAGGAGTGAGGCTCAAAGGCAGGGACCGTCGCTCCGCGCGGTCCGGCTGGGGGTGTTTACCCTTCTCCCCGTCGTTGCGATATCTATCACGTCCCCGTCTGAGCATAAGCACGCGGGGGTGGTGCGTGTATCGTGATGAAGAACGCCGCCCACAACCTGACCGCGCGGAGCGACGGTCCCCGCCCATGCAAGGATGATGGGTGAAGCTCCCGCCGGCTGGGTTCACGCGGGTGAGGCGACCCGGGGCGTGGCTGGCTCACTCACGGCAACAGGGTTGCCTGCCGAAAGCGGCAAGAGGCCTGCCGCAGTCCAAGGCGGCTGCGCCGGGGGAAGCCAAGTCCCCACACACTTTCCCGCCTTGTCTTGGCGCACTGGCCTCCGCCAAGTTAGACCGCGATGGACGATGAAGCGCCCGACTCCGCCCATGCTTCCCACTCGCGCCGCCAAAACTGGCTTCTGTTAGGCGGTCTGCTGCTCATTCCGCTGGCCTTTCTCATTCCGGTGGGTGCGGCGGAGAAAGCCATCGTGGGACTCGATCCCACCAAGCTCCACATCGGCCTGGGCATCTTCCTGTGCATCTGCCTGCTGTGGATGACGGAGGCACTGCCGCTCGCGGCGACGGCGCTGCTGGTGCCCCTGCTCGCCACGCTGACCGGGGTGCTGGACATGAAGGCGGCACTGGCGGGCTTCGGGGATCCACTGATCTTCCTCTTCTTCGGCGGCTTCGCGCTGGCCTCCGCCATGGCCGCGCAGGGGATCGACCAATGGATCGCGAATAGCATCGTCCACCGCGGGAAGGGGAATTTCCACGCAATCGCCTGGCTGCTCTTCGGCACCACCACCTTCCTGTCCATGTGGATGAGCAACACGGCGACCACGGCGCTGATGATCCCGCTGGTGCTCGGCATCGTGGCCAAGCTGCCGCCGGGAGAGGCCGCCGGGCGGAATGCGATGTATCTCCTGTTAGGCACGGCCTATGCCTCCAGCGTGGGAGGCCTGGGCACGGTGGTGGGCACGCCGCCGAATGGGATTGCTGCAAGGCAACTCGGGATCGATTTCACGCAGTGGCTGCGCTTCGGTATCCCCTCCATGCTCGTGCTGCTGCCGCTGATGGTGCTGGCCTTGCGGATCGCCTGCCGGCCGGTGGCGGTGGTGATGCAGTTGCCCGAAGCGGAGCCCTTCGTGATGACTTCCAAGCGGCTGGCCACCTTGGTGACTTTTGCCTGTGCAGGCCTCTTGTGGATCTCCGGTGAGTGGATCGGTGAGCGGTTCGGCATCAAGGGTGGCACGGATACCATCGTGGCTTTGCTGGCGGTGCTCGCGCTGGTGATCAGCCGCGCCGTGAGCTGGCGCCAAATCGAACATGGCACGGAGTGGGGCGTGCTCCTCCTCTTCGGCGGCGGCCTCACGCTCAGCACCGTGCTGGACAAGACCGGCACCAGCCTCTTCCTCGCGCGCGGGATCGTGGACCTGGTCCACGGCTGGCCGCTCGTGCTGGTGATCGCCGTCTCCCTGCTCTTCGTGATCCTGTTAGGCGAGTTCACCAGCAATACCGCCACCGCCGCGCTGATGGTCCCGATCTTCTACTCCATCGGCAAGGAGCTGGGCGTGGCCCCGGCCAAGCTGGTCATCCCAATCGCCATCGCCTCCTCTTGCGGCTTCATGCTGCCGGTGGCCACGCCGCCGAATGCGATCGTGTTTGCAACCGGGAGAATCCCGCAGCGGGTGATGATGCGGGCGGGGATTTTGTTGGATTTGCTCTGCCTGGTGGCGGTGACGCTACTGGCGTGGCTGTTATTCTAACGGGCCGTTTGCGGGCAAGTCGCCGGACCGGGCTTGCGCTCCGGCCCCTGCTGCGATAGGGGAATGGTAATGGCAATGATATGTCCGGAGTTCCGGAATCTTGCCGCCCCCTCCCCCCATGCCGAAACGCATTTTTATCTCCGTCGCCAACGAGGAACACGAGGTTCTGCGGGCCGATCTGCGGGATGTGCTCGTGCGGGCAGGCTTCGATGTCGTGGTCCAGCCGGACTTTCCCCACACGGCCGCGGACACGGTGCGCAAACTCGACGGGCTCATCGGCCCTTGTGATCTGGTGATTCATATCGTTGGCCGGATCGCAGGCTCCCGGGCCAATGCCAAGGCGGTGGAGGATTTCTTCAACTACGTCCCCCGGGCGGACTTCCTCGCGGCCTGCCCCGAGGCGCAAGCTTTGCTGGGCGATTGTTCCGCGTTAACTTATTTCCAGTGGGAAGCATGGTTGGCCCATCATCGCGGAACCGATCTCCTCGTATATGGCGTGGCGGGGCACAAGGCGGCGGATTTCCCCCAGCGCGCACACTTGGATGCGCTCTATCTCGCCCGGCACCATGCGGAAGAGTTAAAGGGTGAGACGATCCGCAGTGGCCAGATCGTGGCGGATGCCTTTCGCCATTTCGGGATGTCGCCCCCGGATGAGACGCCGATTATCTCGGCCCCGAAATTCCTCCACCACACCGCCGAGACCTTCCTCGGACGTGAGAAGGAATTGGAGCGTCTTGATGAGTCATGGGCGGACGGCACGAATCTGATGAGCCTGATCGCCTGGGGCGGTGTCGGGAAGACCGCGCTCCTGAGCGAATGGCTCCAGACCCGCTTTATCGATAAACACTGGCAGGATGGCGAAGGCCACCCTCTCCTCAGCGCTTACTTCGATTGGACCTTCTATGACCAGGGCACCCGTGGCACGGCAGCGGAGACCGCGGAGGCGAATGCCGTACGCACCGGTAGCGTGGGTGACTTCTTCGAGAAGGCGATCCACCATTTCGATCCCGGGGCCGAGATCCCTCCGGCGGGCAAGGGGCGGCAGCTTGCCAAGTTGGTGCAGGGGAGGCGCAGCCTGCTCATCCTGGATGGCCTGGAGCCGCTCCAGCAGCCGCCGGGCAATCCCCAGGCGGGCCGTCTAACCGATCCGGACCTCTACGATCTGCTCTATGCCCTCGCCATGGACAATCCCGGGCTCTGCCTGATCAGCAGCCGCCAGCACCTCACCGATCTCCGCGGACTGCGTGGCAAGGCGGCGGCGGAGACCGATCTGGAAGACCTCCCGAAAGAGGTGGCAACGAGCCTGCTCAGGAAGCTGCAGATCACCGGCACCGATGAAGAACTGGCCGCGGCTTGCGATGCCTACGGCTGCCACGCGCTCAGCCTCACGCTGCTGGGCCGCTACCTCTTCGACGTGCACGATGGCGACGTCCGCTGCATCGACCGCATGAAGGATCTCCGCCGTGCCGATGAGCTGACCCGCGACGAGCGCCAGCGGACGGCTTGGAAGGTGCTGCAGAACTACAACGATTGGCTGTCCTCATCGCAGAGCCATCCGCGGATGCTGGCGGTGCTGCGCCTCACCGGACTCTTCGACCGCCCGGCCGATGCCGCCTGCCTCGCCGTCCTGCGCGAGGAACCCGCCATCCCCGGCCTCACCGAAGCCGTCATGGGGATGCGGGAGGATGAGTGGAAGGTTCTCCTCAAGCGCTTGGAAAGCGCCCGCCTGATCAAACTGCGCCCCGATGCCGCCCGCCCCGGTGCCCAGGCGATCGATGCGCATCCCCTGGTCCGCGAGTATTTCGCCATGCAATTGCGAGCGGAGAATCCGGAGGGATTCAAGGCGGCGCACTCGCGTCTCTTCGATTATCTCTGCGAGAGCGCCGCGGAGTGCACGAAGTTTGACATGGAAAAGTTCAAGCTGAGGGAAGGCCTGAGCGCGCTTGTCAGACGAGCTGGTCAAGGAGACCCGGATGCTATTCAAAAATTTCTCGGCTTATTGGATAGAGGGCCGGAAACAATTCACGCAAAATACGAAAAACTGCTAGAGCACCTCGGATTGCACGAAAAAGCTGCAAGGCCATTGCCCACATTCATAGACCTCCAACCTTTATACCAGGCGATCAATCATGGCTGCCTTGCAGGCCTACAGTGCAAGGCATTTGAGAAGGTGTATTTGGAACGGATCCTACGTGGCACTGGAGAAAATGGGTATTTCAGTTCAAAGAAACTAGGAGCAACAAGCGCAGATCTTCGCGCTCTAGCCGCTTTTTTTCAGGATCCGTGGATTGAACTCTTGTCTGGGTTCGACGAGCAGAGCCAAGCTTTGCTTTTCAATCAGGCAGCGTCCCGTCTGCGTGCCCTCGGTCGCACGTTGGAAGCATTGGAACCGATCCGGAAGGGGCTTGAAATTCGCTTGAAGTGCATGGATTGGCTGAGTGCCTCACGGGCCGCATGCAACTTGAGCGAAGTTGAATTGACCTTGGGCAACATCATAGATGCGTTAGCCGATAGCCGCCGTGCAATTGAATTGGCGAGCCATCTTACGGATTTAGATCAGAAGATCATGGCCGACACGACATGCGGCAATGTTCTCCATCATGCCGGTATGCGAGCGGAAGCTCACACATTGTTTGAGGGCGCGGAAAAGGCGCAGGCGGAATTTGTTCGAGAGCTCCCGGAGCTCTTTTCAATTCAAGGTTGTGAGTATGCCGATCTTTTGCTGGCACCAACCGAGCTTAAGGTTTGGTGCAAGGTCTTGTCGATGTGCTCCAGCGTGGATTCAAAGCAGTATTTGCAATCCCGGGTGGATGCGGAATCCATCGATCTCGAATGTCTTAAAGAGATCCGGCAGCGTGTTGGACGCGCCCTTGAGCGGGTAACGCCTTCCGGGAGTCTGCTTGAAATTGCTTCTGCCCGCCTTGCTGTTCTCCGCGTAGCCTTTTATGGGGCCGTCTTGAATTCAGAATTTGGCTCAACAGAGGCCTCCGAGCAATGTGCGGCTGCTTTGCTCTCCTTCCGCGAAGCGAATCGCGCGGATAGGCTCCCTCTAGCCCTCCTCACCGCCGCCTTCTACCACGGCACCTTGGGCAACGACCCTGAACAAGCCGAGCGCTTCCTCACCGAGGCCCAGCAGATCGCCGAGCGCGGACCGATGCCTCTCTACCTTGCCGATGTCCATCTCCACCGCGCCCGCTTGTTCAGGAATCGCGAGGAACTCGCCAAAGCCCATGAGCTGATCCACAGCCTCGGCTACGGACGCCGCTACCGAGAGCTTGCCGATGCCGAGGCCGCGGCGCTGCATTGGCCGGCTTGATTCAATTCTTCTTCTCCTTCTTACCTCCATCACCATGTCATCCTCGTCTTCTTCGGAAAAGCCGCTGGTGCCGCTTCCCCGCCTGGTCCTGCGGGTTGCGTTTGCGGGAAATACCTCGCTCCACGAGGACGGCCGGAAAGCGATCACCGAGAAGCTGACAGAGATTTGGCAAGTCACCCGTGACACCTTGGACGGCATTGCGCCGGGGTATGCCGCTGGAAAAGAACCCAAGCAGGGCGACGCACCCAAGCCGGGTATCTCGGCCTATTTTTCCACCGAGCCTGCTTTGTTGCGGCTGGTTACCGGCATCGAGGAAGGAGGGGATACACTCGCTTGGGAAACGCTCAAAGTGACGGTTCCAACGCCCTGCAAGCTCGAGAAGAAAAACAATGCGGAAGGTGATGCCGCTCCCCCGGCCGAAGAGAAGCAGGGAGAGCCGCCACCTGCTCCTCCGCGCGTGGTCTCCGAGTTGGCCGCCGTGTTGCCTTGCCCGCTTGCGATGTATCGGGCCACCCGCAAGGAAGGCCATCTCGAGAGCTTGGATCAGCAAGCCGCATGCAGCGCCTACATTTTCGAACTCGATGGCATTATCGAGAAGCCGACGCCCGATACCGAAGTGGCCAAGCTCCGCCGTGGACGCGCATACCGCGCCCAATCGACCACTTTGCTACGGCATGCCGATGTGCTGGTGGTCGTGGCGGATCCGACGAAGGGGAAGGCAGGCGGCACCATGGAGACGGTGCACAAGGCCTTGAGATTCGATTTGCCGGTGATCTTCGTCCATGCGGGTCAAGTGTTAGAGCAGGATCCCGACAAGCCGGGCGAAAAAAAGAAGGAGGTGCTGGTGCATGCCGGAGAGGTGCGCATCCTGGACCCGGATCAAGAACTGGAATTTGACAGCGAGCCGAAGGATAAATGGCAGGAGGTTCTCGCCAATCGGGTGACCGCGATCGTTGCGGATGCCAAGATCCCGTCCGGACCGCTGTCCGCGGCTCACGGGAAACAGCAGGCGGAAAGCGAGGGAGCCTTTTTGCTGAGGGAGTTCTTCTACGGAGAGAAGGTTCCCCCTGTCTGCAAGAAGACCGGCAAGAGGAAAATGAAGGCGCTGCAGTGCACGTGGGATTGGTTTGCCGCCTGCTTCAAGGCTCCGGGTGGCCCCGTCGCGAAACCCGCGCCGACTCCGTACGACAAGTGGCGTTCACGCTCCACCGGTCTAAATTACCATTACTCCAGCCTCTACCGCGGGACCTTTTTGGTGAACAATATGCGCGCCGTATTGGCCGTGGCCTGCGCTACCACGACGCTCGTCCTGCTATGGATGTTCAAGCCGCATCACCCGGCGGACGAGAGTTCCGGGAAAGCCGTACAGTCCATCCACGAAACGGCTTCTGGTCACGGCGGGGCAGACGCCCAAGCGGCAGTCCCGGAAAAGGAAGACAGGAGTCATGCCCAAGAGCCGGTAGCAGCACAGCAGGCCAATGCGGCTGCGCCTCATACGCCTGCCGAAGCACAGGGGGCCAACCCGGCTGCACCTCATCCGCCCGCCGGAACAGCGGCAGTACCCACAGACCCGCCATCGACAGCCTCGCAGAACCCTGGTGCCGCGGCAACTGGGCACCAGGGCGAGGCACACCCCGGGCACGAAGAGGTGTCTGCCGGGATGACGGCAGCACAGATGTGGTGTCTGATGGTGCTCGCACTGTTCAAGCTGTATTTGGTATCGCGCATCTATTTCAGCACCCATGCCGCGAACCACGGGAGCTGGAACGAGAAGACAGTGGACTATCGCTACCTGGCTGAGCGTCTCCGGTCCATGGGCCACTTGCCGGATGCAGGCAGCTTCCAACCGCCTGTCGCCCAAGCTCCACAGTATGCCTCGCGGACCATGCGCCAGAGTGCGGTCGACTGGTTGTTCGACTGCATTGTGCGCACCGTTTCGCCGGCTCAATCGACCTTGGCGCGTGATCACGTGGTGATGCTGGCCGACGGCACTTCTGGAAGAACGCGATTGATCACCATGGAGCCTGCAAAGGCGCTTGAGAGCTTCAGCACGTGGGTGAAATCCCAGGAGGAATATCATTTCAAGGCGCGAGACCAGATGCGCGCCATGCACCGCTGGGCGGAAGGGCTGGGCAAAAAGCTCGGGATTGCCGTCATTGGGATCGTGGCAATCGACATCGCGTTTTTAGTCGTGGAACTCCTTTGCAGGGTTCACTTGCCGCATTCGGTTCATCAAGTCGCGCCTTGGATGGTTTTAATAACGGCCCTCTTGCCGGCCGCGGTGGCCGCGCTCAACGGAATCCGCTTTCAGTCCGAATGCCGCCGTCTGGCGGATCGTTCTGAGTTCATGCACGCCCTGCTCGTGCAACGCAGCATCCAGATCGATAGCCTGAGGGAACGCATCAATGCCGCGCGCAAGAATTCCACAACCGATCTGGGCTCCTGGGGTGTCGAGGTCCTTCGGGAGATGGAGGTTGTCGCCGGCGATTTTGTCAGGGAAGCGGCGGAATGGATGTCACTCTATGGGAAGGAGGTCCATGAACCCTGAGATCCTGCCGGTCCAGGGCCGGGTAGCGGGAAGCTTGCCTGCGGTCTGAAGCTTGGAGAAAATCGGGAGACCCGCAGGTAATGAGACTCATCCTCTGGTTCATCCTCCTCGCCGCGCTGGTGATCGGCGTGTGGCTCATCTGGGGTGGCTCGTGGGAGCAGCGCTTCACCTTGGCCGGGTCGGTGGCGTGGATCCAGGGCGCGGGGCCCTGGGCCTGGGCGGCAGGGATCGGGCTGCTGGCGGCGGACCTGGTGCTGCCGGTGCCGGGCACGGTGGTGATGTCCGCGCTGGGCTTCGTCTACGGCACCGCGGTGGGCGGCTTGGTGGCGGCGGCGGGATCGATCGTGGCGGGGCTGTGCGGCTATGGGGTCGGGCGTTTGATCGGGGAGAAGGCGGCGCGGAAGCTTCTTGGGGATGGGGATTTCGAAAAGGGCCAGCGGGTCTTCTCGCGCGGCGGCGGCTGGATGATCGCGCTGTCACGCGCGGTGCCGATCTTGCCGGAAGCACTGTCCTGCACGGCAGGCCTGGTGCGCATGCCCTTCGGCCGCTACCTGGCGGCGCTGAGCTGTGGCAGCCTGCCGGTGGGTTTCCTCTACGCGTGGATCGGTGCGGTGGGGCGGGATGCGCCGGGCTGGGCTTTTGGCTTCAGCATCGTGGTGCCGGCGCTGCTGTGGCTGGTGGCGGGGCGCTTCAAGTGAGGCGGCCAAGGGCAGAATCTGAACAGGAGGAAGCAGAGGTAACGGAGGTGGAGAGAGCTGCTGGTCCGGGCGGACTCTCAGCACAAGCGCCAGGCTATTGGTTCGTCACGCCGGGCCGTTAGTTGCGCCCCTCGACAAGCCCGGCGGGATTGGCAATCCTGATGGCAAATGTTGAGGGTTCTCGTCGCTCTGGCTCTTGTGTTCACTCCGGTCACCTACGGGTCCGTCTTGCGGGTGGCGGCGGGCGCGGCTGGAGCCGGGGATGGTAGCAGTTGGGCCGATGCCTATCCCCATCTCCGGGATGCGCTCACGGTGGCCGTCGCAGGCGACGAAATCTGGGTGGCGGCCGGTGTTTACTACCCGGACGAACAAGCAGGCATGCCGGATGGCACCGCCAGTGACAGTTTCAGAATGAAGCCCCTCGTCCCGATGTATGGCGGCTTCTCGGGCACCGAAACCCTGGTGGACCAGCGCGATCCGGAACGCAATCCTACGATTCTCAGTGGCGACATCGATCAGGATGATCTCAACAGCGATGGCAACCGGATTGCGGAGACCAGCGCTGACATCGTAGGCACGAACTCCACCACGGTCGTGCGCTTCTTCGGTTATTTGAATGCCGGTGCGGCGCTGCTTGATGGCTTTACGATCACGGCTGCTTCTGCCTCTGCCAGCGTGAATGGCGGCGGCCTGTTGGTGAACAGCCGTCCGTTTACGGCATCGCGCTGCCGCTTTCTTGGCAACAAAGCAGGAGGTGGGGGTGGAGCATGGATCCAGTCAAACCAGGCCGTTTTCAGCGACTGCAGCTTTTCAGGAAATTTCGCAACCAGCACAGGCGGGGCATTGGAGGACTACGGTGGAATCACCCTGTCCCGCTGTGTTTTCACCCACAATGAAGCGGGTGTATCCGGAGGAGCCGAGTATTCATTCTCGGGCGGCAAGGACATCATGGTAGATTGCCACTTCGAGGGGAATCACGCGGGAAGCAAAGGCGGCGCGTGCTATTACTCCTCGAACGACAACAAGATCCAGCGCACCACATTTGTCGGAAATTCGTCCGTTTCCGGGGGTGCGGTTCAATTTTTCAACGATTCCGGAAACGAGGTTTCTGATTGTCTCTTTCAATCCAACTCAGCGCAGCAAGATGGGGGTGCCTTGTATTCCACTGGATCTGATTTGGATATTGCCCGATGTAAATTCTGCGGCAATTCAGCAGGAGGAGATGGTGGTGCGGTGTGTAACTATTCGGGCGGCGAAGTGGTCAATAGTCTGTTCCAGTCAAATGCTGCCGTAAAATTCGGAGGCGCGTGGCTCAGCAGCGGCGATACCCAGATGAGATTATGTACCTTGAGTGGCAACTCTGCCGCGTTTGGCGGAGCCATCTATGGTCAAAGCAGAATCGATGTTTCCAACTCGATCGTTTGGAGAAACTTGGCGCGGTCAGCACAATTTCCGCTCGATAATTCCATTGCCAACTCCGTCGTTTGTTCGGATTGCATTCTGGAAGGCGTTATCGGGTCTACCCCTGGTCCATCGAATCTTCGCAAGGTAGACCCTTTGTTCTTGGTGCCGGCAGATCCAGCGCTTGCCCCTGTCATCTCGGGAAACCTACAACTCGGCAAAGATTCACCGGCTCTGGATACCGGTAATCTCGGGGTTTTTTATGTTGCGACGGACTTGGTAGGAGCCCCACGGGTCACGGATGGGACGGTGGATCTTGGCGCTTACGAAGGGCAGAACGATCAATTCGATACGGATGGTGACGGGATGTCGGATGCCTTCGAGCTTGCCGCGACCACGCCACCTTCGCGGACAGGTCTTGCCGCGGATGATGATCCGGATGGTGACGGGCTGTCGAACCGGCTCGAGTTCGCCTTCGGCTTGAATCCGTTGATGGCGGATGCGCACAAGGCAGTGACGCCACTTATGACCGAGACGGCAGGCGAGCGCTATCTGGCGCTGCGCTACCGGCGGAATGCCTGGGCTCTCCAGTTCGAGTCGGTGGATGTAGAGCACAGCCTTGACCTCGGATCGGCGGACCCTTGGGCGACCGGGGAGACAGCAAACGTGGGTGTGGTTTCCCTCGATGGAAACGCGGAGGAAGTCACCGTGCGTTCCTTGCTACCTGTGGGCAGTCAGCGTGCGGACTTTTTGCGGGTCCGGGTGGAGAAGAAGCTGCCGTGAGGTCACACAAAAAGAACGGCCCCGAGGCAATGGATGCATCGGGGCCGCCGGGGAAGGAAGGGTGATTCAGAGGGTCACGTGGGATCAGCGGCGGCGGCGCAGGACGAGGCCGGAGACGCCGAGCAAGCCAAGCAGCGCGGAGGAAGGCTCGGGCACGGCGGCGAAGTGGATGTTGAAGGCGGAATCGCTCTGGGCGGAGACGACTTCACCGGACTGGGCCTTCGATTCCAGGGCGGCGATCACGTCCGGATGCCAGCCGGCGTAGCTCCCGTGGACTTCGGGGTTGGCGACGATGGTGAGTGTGCTGAAGGAACCGAAGAGGTTGATTCCGCCGTTCACGTTTCCCGGGCCGTGGATGAACATCACGGCATTCGGTTCTTCCACGCCGAGAACCATCAGCATGTTCCCGGTGAGGATGTTCGGCGAGTAGTCGCCATTCATGCCGTAGCCTTGGCCATTGTCCCAGAAGATGCTGGCTCCGGGCATTTCGAAGTCGTCTTGATCCGGTGTGCCGGTAGCGCTGCCTTCGAAGTAGTATTCCTTGGTGGTGGGATCGACGTTCAGGACCAGGGCGGCATTCGCGGCTCCGCCCAGCAGGCAGAGCGCGGCTAGGGTGGCTTTCAGTAGGGTGTGTTTCATAAGGGCGCGCGGGCCATAGGGGCGCGCCGCCTTTACGATCAACTGAATTTAACAAAACATTTGAGATAAGTTGAACTTATCTTCAAAAATGCGCAGTTGTTAGATTGTGGTGTCTGGTTTTGCGGTGATGGTGTCCGCTTTTTACTCCGTGGCCTCGCCCGCCGCTTGGCCGTGGCCGCTGACGTTATCGCCGTCGCTGCCGCGCAGGGTGAAGAACATCGCGGAGCTGGCGATGGTCACGCTGCCTAACAGGAGGTAGGCCTTGTGCAGGGCGGGGATGAGCTGGGCGGAGTTCGAGCGGTCGATGCCGCCGAGGAACCAGGCGGTGACCAGCGAGGCGAAGGCGATGCCGAAGCTGATCGCGAGCTGCTGGCCGGTGCTCGCCACGGTGCTGGCATCGCTGGCCTGGGCATCGCTGGTATCGGCATAGGCCAGGGAGTTCATGGCGGTGAACTGGAGGGCGGAGACGCTGCCTTGCAGGATGCTGAAGAGCAGGATGACGGCCACCGGCGTGCCGGGGCCGACTTGTGAGAAGGCGCCGATCATCAGGCCGATCAGCACGGTATTGCAGATCAGCACGCGCTTGTGGCCGAAGCGACCCATGATCCGCTCGGTGAGCAGCTTCATGCCGATGGCGGCGAGTGCCTGAGGCATGACCAGCAGGCCGGCCTGCCAGGGCTTGAAACCCATGCCCAGCTGATAGAGCAGGGGCAGCAGGAAGGGCATGCCGCTGATGCCGAGCCGGGTGAGGAAGCCGCCGACCACGGAGACGCGGAAGGTGCGGATGCCGAAGAGGTCCACCGGCAGCAGCGGATTCGGATTGCAAAGGGCGTGGCGGAAGTAATCACCGATCAGGATCAGGGAGAGCAGCGCGAGCCCCGCCACGGTCAGCGGCTCCAGCCGGTGCTCGCCGAAGATTTCCAGCACCCAGGAAAGGAGCGCGATGCCGCTGCCGAAGAGCAGGAAGCCGGTGCGGTCGAGGCGGTCCGGCTCGGTGGCGCGGTGGTCGGGCATGTACTGCTTCACCAGCCACAGGCCGAGCAGGCCGATGGGAATATTGATCAGGAAGATCACCCGCCAGGGCAGCCAGTGGATGATCAGGCCGCCGGTCAGCGGACCAAGCAGCGGCCCGAGCAGGGCGGGGATGATCACGAAATTCATGGCCCGCAGGATCCCGGACTTCGGGAAGGTGCGGAGCAGGGCGATCCGGCCGACCGGCATCATGAAGGCCGCGCCGAAGCCCTGGAGGACCCGCGAGGCGACCAGCAGCGGCAGATTCGCGGAGAGCCCGCAGGCCAGCGAGCCGAGGGTGAAGGCCGCCACCGCGAATCCAAAGACCCGCCGGGTCCCGAACTTGTCCGCCAGCCAGCCGCTCAGCGGGATGAGAACCGCGATGGCGATGGTGTAGCTGGTCAGCACGGACTTGAGCGCCAGCGGGGCCACGCCCAAGGAATCCGCCATGGTGGGCGCGGCGGTGTTCACGATCGTGCCGTCCAGCTGCTGCATGAAGAGCGCCACGGCCACGACCCAGGGCAGGTAGCGCCGGGTCTTTTCCAGAGCGGGATCGGCGGCAGGGATGGAAACCGGGATCGCGCTCATCGGGTGCGCCCGCAGGCTAGGCGGGGAATGCGGCGGGACAACCCCTGTGTTCGGAGAAGGGATGCGACTTCCGGGGTAGGGAGGGAAAAGGAGGCACCACGAATCTCACGAATCCAACGAATCTCTCCAAACCGCTCTTAGCCTTCCTCTTATTCGCGGGATTCGCCGGATTCGTGGTGCCATCCATCTCCGCCTTGCTCCTTGTCAGGGGGGAGCCGTCCGGCTTTCCTTCCGCCGTGCGCTGGCTTGAAAACTTCGAACGCAAGATGGATTGGCTCCATTTCCGGGGGCTTTTCAAGTGGCTGGCGTTCCTCGGCGGCGTCGTTTTCGCGGCCAGCTATGCCAAGCCGGACCTGATGGGGGAGCTCTTGTTCCTCAAGGATGCCATCCTCGACGGCGAAGTCTGGCGGCTGTTTTCCTTCGTGCTGGTCCCGTTCTTTCAGCCTTTCACGACGACGGGTGCGATCTTCATGGTGATCGGGGTCATGCTCGCGGTGTTCATCAACGACACCTTGGAGGGCTCCTGGGGAAGCACCCGGATGACCCTCTACCTGCTGGCCACCTGGTTCTGTCTGGCGGTCTCGCAGTTTGTCTTCCCGCATCCGCTGTCCAGCATCAACGCAGGATTGATGTTTTACACTTCGGTGTTTCTCGCCTTCGCGACCTTGTTCCCACGGGTGGAACTGATGCTCTTCTACGTGGTTCCCGTGCAGGTGCGCTTCCTGGGTGCGCTGGCGGGGCTCCTACTGTTCATCAATGTCATTCAGACGCACGGGCTTTCGCTGCTGACGACCGGTCCGGGGATGCTGCCCTATTGCCTGTGGGTGCTGCCGGGAGTGATCAAAGGACGCAAGACCTTGGTGAATGCGGCGGTGCGGCGGCGGCAGTTCACGATCGCCAAGGGGGCCGGGGGCGAGGCCTTCCACGTCTGCGAGGTGTGCCGGCGGACGGAGCACGATCCGGACGACCTGGAGTTTTTCGTGATGCCGGACGGGAAGGAATATTGCACCGAGCACCTGCCACCGCAGCCACAGACGAAGCCGCCCGGGCAGTCCTGATTCCCGGTCCTCCCCACTGGATTTTCGATTTTCGCGTGCGCCGGGGCCTTCCCGCGCTTCCCTTGTCCCGTTTCCCATGGCTTTCGATCCCACAGCCCTCCGCGCCGAGTTCCCGATCCTGGAGCAAACGGTGAATGGCCGCCCGCTGGTCTATCTGGACAATGCGGCGACTTCCCAGAAGCCGCTCGCGGTGCTGGATGCCTCCCGCCACTACTACGAGGCGATCAATGCGAACATCCACCGCGGCGTGCACCATCTGGCGCGGCTGGCCACGAAGGCGCATGAGGAGGCGCGGGAGACGATCGCCCGGCACCTGAATGCCGCGGCAGTGGAGGAGGTGATCTTCACGTCCGGCACCACGGATGGGATCAATCTGGTGGCCAGTGTGTTAGGCCGCAGCGAGAGGATCCAGGCGGGGGATGAGGTGTTGATCTCCACGCTGGAGCACCACTCGAACATCGTGCCTTGGCAGATGCTGTGCGAGCGCCGCGGGGCGATGCTGAAGGTGATCCCTTGTCATGAGGACGGCACGCTGGACCAGGAGGCCTACCGCACGCTGCTGACGGACCGCACGAAGCTGGTGGCCTTCACGTGGATTTCGAACGCCTTCGGCACGGTGAACCCGGTGCGGGAGATGGCGGCTGCGGCCAAGGCGGCGGGGGCGCTGGTGCTGGTGGATGCCGCGCAGGCCGCGCCGCACCTGGCGCTGGACGTGCAGGCGCTGGGCGCGGACTTCCTGGCGCTCTCCGGGCATAAGGCCTACGCGCCGACAGGAGTCGGTGTGCTGTGGGGGCGGAAGGAGATCCTGGAGGCGCTGCCGCCCTGGCGTGGCGGCGGGGAGATGATCAAGGAAGTGACCTTCGCCAAGACGACCTACAACGACCTGCCCTTCAAGTATGAGGCGGGGACGCCGAACATCGAGGGGGCGATCGCGCTGGCAGCGGCCTTCGATTTCATGGAGGGCCTGGGGCTGGATGCGATCGGCGCGCACGAGGGCGAGTTGATCCGCGCGGCGGCGGAGGGCCTGAGTGCGCTGGCAGGGGTGAAGCTCTACGGCCCGGCGGACCGGGCGGGGGCGCTGTCCTTCGGCGTGGAGGGCGTGCACCACTACGATCTGGGCACCCTGATCGACCAGATGGGGGTGGCGGTGCGGACCGGCCACCACTGCTGCCAGCCGCTGATGGCGCGCTTCGGGATCACCGGAACCACGCGGGCCTCCTTCGCCGCGTATAACACGCTGGATGAGGTGGAGTTGCTGGTGACGGCGGTGGACAAGGCGCTGTCGATGCTTCGGTGAGTATTATTTTCGCTGGAACTTCGGCTTTCTCTTTGGCGCGGATCCGGCAGAGTGCGCCGCGATGAAAGCGGCATGTGCCCTGATGCTAGGCCTCCTCGCGCTCCTCCCCCTGCAGCCGGTGCGGGCGCATTTCGAGGTGACACCCTTTCCGAAGGTGGTGCAGCCCGGGGTGCCGGTGGGAGGGTTGATCGCGGCGGATCCGCATGCCTTCGTGGTCTATCGGGTGGAGGTGCCGCCTTCCGCGCAGCGCCTGCTGGTCACGACCAGTGGCGGCAGCGGCGGCGTGGACCTTTTCGTGCGGAAGGGCGCGTATCCCAGCTATGACGGGATGCAGACGGACTATGCCTCCCGTTACCCGGGCACGCGGCAGCAGATCCGCGTGGCGGCGCCGGAGGCTGGCGTGTGGTACATCGGGGTGCAGGCGGATGGCGGCTACTCCGGAGTGCAGCTGCTGGTGCAGGCACCGGTGGACAAGGGCGCACTGTTGGCACCGGTCTTCAATTCGCCGCCGGGGATCTACACGGGGAGCGTGGGCGTGAAGATCCAGTCTAAGGTGAAGAAGGGCGTGACGCGCTTCACCACGGATGGGAACGATCCGGACGGCAACTCAGCCACGATCCCGGCGGTGCTGACCTTGACGGAGGACACCACGCTGAAGGCGCGGACCTACGATGCCGCGGGCACGGAGGGTCCGGTGGCGGAGGCATTTTATGAGGTGCGCCGGGCGGGCGATGTGATCGATCTGGTGAACACGAAACCGATCGCGCACCTCGCGTCTGCGGTGAAGGGTGGGCGGCACTTGTTCCGGATCACGGTGCCGGCGGGGCAGCGGCTGGCGGTGCAGACGGAAGGCGGCAAGGGGAAGTCGGCGCTGGCCGTGCTCTTCGGCCATGAGCCGCCGACCGGCAAGCCGGTGAAGGGCGAGGCCACGGTGCGCGGGGCGAGCCGCGTGGTGATCCCGGAGACGCAGGAGGGCGACTACTACATCGCGCTGGATGCCACGGGGCCCTTCTCTGGACGATCGCTGGTGGCGGTGATTGCGGGCGATGGGCCGGACCTGATGCCGTGGGCAGAGGCGCTGAATCCCTATGTGAGTGTGGAGGAATTCGACCCGCTGTCCTGCGATGTGCAGGAAGGACTGATCGGCGCGGGCCAGCGGCGGCTGCTGCGCTACTCCACGGAGGTGCGGAACCTGGGCTCGGAGGACATGGTGATGCCATCGCCGGAGGGGAATCCCTTCTTCGAGTACGCCGCCTGCCACGGCCACTATCACTTCAAGGGCTTCGCGGCCTCGCGTCTCTTGGACATGGACGGGAACGAGCTGCGCACGGGGCGCAAGGTGAGCTTCTGCCTGCTGGACAGCATCCGCTGGGAGCGCGGCGCGAAGACGACCAAGCGCTACAACTGCAGCGCGCAGGGGATCCAGTCCGGCTGGGGAGATGTCTATGACAGCGGCCTGCCAGGGCAGTGGATCGAGATCGGGGATCTGCCGGCGGGTGACTACCAGCTGGAGATCACAGTGAATCCGGACGGGATTTTGACGGAGACGAACTACGAGAATAACGTGGTGCGGATTCCGGTGACGATTCCGGAGGAGTGAGGCAGGCTAGCTTGAAGTCCATTCGCCAAGGAGCGCTCTGACTTCGTGGTGGGGCCGTACCTTGCCTTCGTCGGCTTGTTTTGCGCCCTGGCGAAGAGCCACGATCAAGGCCAGTTCCTCGGCAATCTCCGTCAAGGAAACGGAGTCCGGAAGTTGCCGGAGGGCTTGAAGGGCGAGTTCCTTGTCGGACATTGGGTTGCCCGCAAGTATGCCCGCGACTTTTCCGCGTGCAATCCCGGTCGCGCGGCCCTTCCCTTGGGGCGCGGATGAGCATCGCCGAGAAGCAGCAGGAAATTCTGGAAGAGCTGTCGTTCTTCCCCGATTGGCAGGAGCGCTACGAGTACGTGATCGGCTTGGGCAGGAAGTTGCCTGCGATGCCGGAGGAGGCGAAGACGCAGGAGAAGCTGATCAAGGGCTGCCAGTCGCAGGTGTGGCTGGATGCCTCGCTTGAAGATGGGAAGGTTCGCTACCTGGCGGACTCGGACTCCGTGATCACGAAGGGGATGATCGCGCTCTTCGTGCGAGTGCTGGATGGGCAGACGCCGGATGAGATCCTCTCCGCGGACATGGCCTTCATCGACAAGACGGGGCTGAAGGAGCACCTTGCGCCGACGCGGGCGAACGCGCTGAACCTGATGGCCACGCAGATGAAGCAGCGGGCGCTGGAGTTCAGTGGGAGCTGAAGGTTGCGCATTTCGTGTGCTCCTTTTGCGGCGGAGCCGCTTTCGGAGTGCGTGCGAGCATCGCCGCTTCCTGGGCGAGTCGTCCCTTAGAACGCCATTGGAGTTCTCGGGGGATGCACCCACAAGCTGAAGGGGCAGTTGCTCCACGAAGTCTACGCCCCCTACCCAGTGGGGTCCACTCACTGAGAACCTATGCAGCGCTTCCATGCGCGACCCCGCTTGTAAAAGCGGCGATGCTCGCCGCACTCCGAAAGCGGCTGCGCCGCGATGCTACAACGCCAAGCGGCGAACCACACTACCTGCTCGAATCACGCCATCGCTTTGTAAGCTCGGCCACATGAGCTTGCGCGGTGCGGTGGTAGGGCCTATTTCCGGCGCTGCATGCTTGCATCGCTGCTCGAATTCCACTGGCTCCACGATCCCCAGGCTTGGGGTGCGCTGCTGACCTTGTCGCTGTTGGAGATCGTGCTGGGGATCGACAACATCGTGTTCATCTCGATTCTGGTGGACCGCGTGCCGGAGGAGAAGCGCAAGCAGGCGCGCTTGATGGGCCTGGGGCTGGCGATGTTCGCGCGCTTCGCGCTGCTGCTCTCGATCAACTGGATCATGGGGCTGAAGGAGCCGATCTGGCATTTTGCCGTGCATCCGACCCTGTGGGACATGATGCCCTCTGCGGCGGAGCATCAGGGCATGCTCGGCATCTCGTGGAAGGATCTGATCCTGCTCGCGGGTGGTGGCTTCCTGATCTACAAGTCGACCAAGGAAATCCACGGCAAGATCGAAGGGCATGACGATATGCCCGGCGGCAATCGCTCGGGCAAGGCCTTCGGCGCGATCCTGTTTCAGATCATGATCGTGGATATCGTGTTCTCCCTGGATTCCGTGATCACGGCGGTGGGCATGGTCAATGATCCGACGCGCGTCTCGCTGATGATGGTGGCGGTGGTGATTTCCGTGGCGGTGATGATGCTGGCCTCGGGTGCGATCAGCGACTTCGTCTCCAAGCATCCTTCGGTGAAGATGCTGGCGCTGTCCTTCCTGATCCTGATCGGCACCGCTCTGATGGCGGAGGGCCTGCACTTCCACATTCCAAAGGGCTACATCTACTTCTCCATGGCCTTCTCGCTGGCGGTGGAGCTGCTGAATCTGAAGCTGCGGTCGAAGGCGAAGGCGGCGTCCTGAGGGCCAAGTGGGAAATCCTGCGGGAATTCCATGACCGTTTGACCTTGCCCCGGCATGCCCGTTTCGGGGCATGATCGGGCATGGCCGGAGGGAGTCTCTTCACACTGCTGGATGATATCGCATCGCTGCTCGACGACGTGTCGGTGATGACGAAGACCGCCGCCTCGAAGACGGCAGGCGTCCTGGGTGATGATCTCGCCCTGAATGCCCAGCAGGTGAGTGGGGTGGTGGCGAAGCGCGAGCTGCCGGTGGTGTGGGCGGTGGCGAAGGGGTCTTTCGTGAACAAGCTGATCCTGGTGCCGGCGGCGTTGGCGATTAGCGCTTTCATTCCGTGGGCAGTCACGCCGCTGTTGATGGTGGGCGGTCTCTATCTTTGCTACGAGGGTGTGGAGAAGCTGGTGCATCAATTCCTGCATCGCCATCATAAGACCGCCACCGAGGCGGCGCAGGAACTCAATGCGCCGGCGGACGATGAACCGGACGAGAAGACCAAGATCAAGGGCGCGATCCGCACGGACTTCGTGCTCTCCGCGGAGATCATCGTGATCAGCCTTGGCGTGGTGGAGAAGCAGAGCCTCGCGACTCAGGCCATGACCCTGTCAGCCATCGCGGTCATCATGACCGTGGGTGTATACGGTCTCGTGGCCGGGATCGTGAAGCTCGATGACCTCGGCCTCTATCTGAGCCAGCGGGCGACGGCGGGGGCGAAGGCTTGCGGGCGTGCGATCTTGTGGTTCGCACCTTGGCTGATGAAGTTTTTATCGGTGGCGGGAACCGTGGCGATGTTCCTGGTGGGTGGTGGGATCATAACGCACGGGATTGGCCCGGTGCATCATTGGCTTGAGCACATCGCGGAGGGTGGTGGCTTTGTCGGGAAGGTGGCCCCGCATTTGCTGGACGGAGTCTTCGGCGTGCTTTCGGGTGCCGTGGTGCTTCTGCTGATGACCGGCATCGCCAAGCTGCGCGGGAAGAAGGCGGCGCATTGAAGCTCCCGCCGCGTAGCGGCCTTGGACTGCGTGCAACCCTGTTGCCGCTTTCGGCAGGCAACCCTGTTGCCGTGAGCGAGCCAGTGGATCCACCCGATCACCAAGCGATGCCCACCCAAGCCGGCGTGAGATACCGATCCACCCCTGCCTTGCCGGACATGCTCCGGCCCCTTGGCTACACCCACCTATGTCGCCGCCGCCACCTTCTGCAGCGCCCGCCCCGCGATGAATGCCATCACCGGCACCGCAAGGATCGCCATGTCGCCGGGCAGGTCGGAATAAGGACGTGCATAATAGTAAGCTGGAACTGCTGCGATCAGATCCACCAGCGGAATTCCCGCCAGCAACGCGGAGACGTAGCGGGGTATGGGCTTCTTGAAGCGGGTGAAGCAAAGCGTCAGCCACAGCGCATAGGGAATCATTCCGATGACCCCGGCCACCGGCACCCATGCCATGAAGAAACACGACATCGCGGCCATGGGCAGGATCAGCAAGGCAATGGAAATCACCTTTGGGCCTTGAGGCGGACTTTCCATCCCCTCGTAGCGTGCGGACAGGGATAGTCCCACGATGTAGCAGAAGAGGCCGGTCGCGAAGCTTGCCGGGATCGATAGTTGTCTCGCCGTCATCTCCGATGCGTGGGCGATCCCCCGCCACTGAATCTCCCCGGCGCTTAGAGGGTGCCACCATACGAGAGAGCCTAGGAAATACAGGGCGGCGCGGCACAGCCCCATCGGGATCACTGCCCAGATCGCGCGCTTGTGGAACCAAGTATAGATCGCGATCAGCGCACAGATGAGCACGGCGGTTGCGCCGCTCAAGGGTGCCAAGAGAAAGGCCACTCCAATTCCGGCAATCGCCAGGATCATGGCGAACAGCAGATAGCTGGATGGCTGGAAAAGACCGGAGGGAAGAGCGCGCTCCGGACGCTTCTCGGCGTCCCAGCCGCGGTCAAACCAATCGTTCGCCAGGTTCCCGGAGAAGTACAGAAGAACCCCGCTAATGCATGCCGCGCCAACGCGTGCCCAATTCACAACATTCGACTCCTGCCAAGAGTCGAAGAATGCCCAACCGGTCACGCTTCCCAAAAACACATTGCTCACCACGCTCGGCGCATTCGCGATGCGCAGCGTGGCTAACAGGGCTCTGAATTTTCCGGGATGATTCATCTCACGCTCCAGCGAGAACCCAGCGATACTCTCCGGCGATCTGTTCTTCCACCGGCCGCTGTAAGGCATCCGGCATGACGCCCCAGGTGTAGGTCTCGATTTCCCAGTGCTGGCAGAGGCCGGGGATGTCCTGCGCGAGGCGCAGCGTATCGAGCGAAAGCTGGCGCGTGCTCTTGAGCGGCTCGGCGGGCTCGGCATCCAGCGGGATGTGGAAGTGCACGCGCCATTGCTCCGCATCCTTGCCTTCCGTGGTGTCGAGCGAGGTGAGGCCTTCGGGGAGGTCGGGATAGCGATCGATGCGGCCATTCGGATGGCGCGCTAGCACCTGGTGGAGGAAGGTCGGCTCCTGGAACTTGCTCACCGCTTCGACCGCGGCGGGGATGCGCGGGTCCAGTGCGAGCGCGGCGGAGAGGTGGATCTTCGAGATGCGCAGGCCCTCGCCGCGCAGAGCTGTTAGAGACTCGCGCGCTTGCTCATACTGCAGCGCGAAGTGGCAGCAATCGTAGTTGATGCCGATACGCCGCTTGATTTGCTCGTGATCCGATGCCGCATTGAGCAAGCGGTCGAAGAAGCGTAGGGTCTCCGCGGTGTTTTCGAAAAGCCCGAGCGGCTCCGGCTCCATCCCGAGGTGCAGGTCGCGGCCGGAGACCTCGCTCAGTGCATCGAGGAAGGCGGCCAGTTCGATCAGCTGGCGGTGGATCAGCATCTCATCCGCGCCGAACTCCTTGAAGGAACCAGGCAGGGTGGAGACGGATCCCTCAAGGCCCTCCGGCACCAGCTCGGAGACAATGGTGAAAAGCTCCTTGGTGTATTCCAGCCGCGCGGGATCGGTCCAGTCGGGGCGGAAGACATTGCGCTTCACGGTGGAGCCGGCACGGAAATCGCCGTAGGGAAAGCCGTTGATGGTGAAAACGTAGGCGTTCTTCGCGGCCAGCCAGTCCTTGAACTCCGGCAGGGTCTCGCCGCGCAGCAGCTCCGCGGCAGCGGTGGCGGAGAGCCGCAGGCCGATGGCGAAAGCTTCGTCCGGCGCGACCAGCTCGCGGACCTTCATCGCGTGGGTGGAGATCGCCTGGAAGGTGCTGCTCCAGTCCTCCGCGGGATGGATGTTCGTGCAGTAGGCGAGGTGGCCGTGGGCGAAGCGCATGGCGCAAGGATGAGCGATTTCCGCAAGCCTGCAAGGGCGGGGGAGGGGAAGCCCGTCACCCGATCCAGAACCGCAAACGGTCGCCCCGCTGGTCCTCGAACACGCCACCATTCGCCTCGATCACCTTGCGCGAGGCCAGATTCGCCGGCTCGCAGGTGATCAGGACCCGGGCGATCCCCAGCTTCCGGGCCTCCGGCAGCGCCGCCGCGAGCATACGGGTGGCGTGACCCTCCCGCCGCCGGGAGCTCCGCACATCGTAGCCGATGTGGCCACCCCATTCGAGAAGCCGCTCATTCAGCTCATGCCGGATTGCGATCCTGCCGATGAATTCGTCTCCCTCCGCCCACCACCAGGTCGTCGAGCACACGAAGTTCGCTTGGGGCGGCGTGTAGCGCACGGCCTCGAGCTTGGACAGCAACTCCGCGAAGCCCTCGGGCGTATGCCATGTCGGACCGAAACGCCCCATGTCGCGCCCGATCATGGTTTCGTCGCCGTAGCGTCCTTCTGCGGTGAATTCCTCCATTGCCGCGAGGAAGGATTTCTGCAGGCGCGCGGAAGGTAGCACGAGCTCAGCGGTGGGAGCGTTCATGGGCTTCGGGCTTTCAGAGCTTTTGTGCGACCACGGTGATGATCTGCGCCTCCTCGTCCACCGGCAATTCAGGATCGAAGTCCGCGATGGCGTGCAGAGGCGTGAATCCGGCCTTCTCCAGCATGCCGCGGAGTTGCCGGGCGGTGAACCAGCGCAGCGTCTGCTTGGAGATATGCTCGGCCTCCACGCTGCCATCGGCACCCAGGATGCGGTAGCGGTGCTCGCGTTCCAGGATGCGCTCCTTGCGCTGGAGCTTGTGGCGTGTCTCGAGCACGGCGCTGCGATCCTCCGCCCACGGAATACGATGGTCCTCGTACCATTCGCCCTCCGGCAGTTCCTTGTGCAGCTCGGCGAAGGGGATGAAGACACTCAGATAGATCACCCCATCAGGCGCCAGCAGCTTGTGGAAATGAGCCAGCGCCGCCGCAGGATCCCCCGCGAGTTGCAGGGTAAAGGCCGGCACCAGCAGCGAGGCATAGCGCGAGCCGGGATCAAAGCTCATCATGTCCCCCTCATGCCACACCGGCTCCAACCCGCGAGCCGCCGCAGTCTTGCGACCCAGCTCCAGCATGTCCGGCGAAAGCTCCAGTCCTTCCACCGCATGGCCCTTCTCTAACAGCGGAAGCAACAAACGCCCCGAGCCACAACCCACCTCAAGCGATGGCCCAGGGTGATCCCGCAGCACATGCTCCATGAAGGGCAGCTCCGCGGCCTCGCCCTCCTCCGCCCAGAAGGCATCGTACAACAGGGCTTCCAAGGAAGTGTAGGCACTCACGCGGAGGAGACTCGCCGGGCAGGGCTGCCGCCGCCAGCCCTTATTCCATGCCCTCGCGCTCGCCCCAGTGCAGGGACATCTTGTGCTCGAACATCGCCTCGTAATAGGCCCGGATCACCGCCTTGTCGATGAGCTCCCAGGCCGCCTCACCCACTTCATCGTGCTGCACGGGATCGCCTTGGTCGCGGCGGCCGAAGAGTTCCAAGAGCGCCTTCTTGCAGGCCACCTTGTCGTTGCGGATCATCGATTCTGCCAGGGAATCCCGCACCTCGCGGCGGGCCTCCGGGGAAGTGAGGAAGATTTCGAATCCCTTGTCCGTTTGCAGATCCTCCGGGGTATCTTGCTTCCACTTCTTCCGCAGGTTCTCCTTCACCTTGTCGAGCAGGGCCTTGATCTCGGGGCCGCCGCCGATGCCCCGGGTGTCGGAGATGCAGCCGGCCGTGAATTGGCGCAGGGCATCCTTTTGCTCGTCGAGCACCTCCTCCAGTTTGATCAGGCTCCCCTTGCCGGATTCCACCACGGCCACGATCTCGCTGAAGATCTGCAGGCGCAGGCTCGTCATCAGCGAGCCGGCGTCCGCTGGCTTGGCTCCCTCGGTCTGCCATCCGGCCGCGACTGCTTCCATGGCCTTCTCACCCGGGTTGAGTTCGAGCTTCGCGAGTTCGAGCGTGCGCACTTCGCCATCGTCCCCGGTCACCGATTGGCGGGTCATGATGCCATTCTCGCGGCTCACGGTCAGCGCGCCGTACTGCTTGGTGGCAAAGGTCACGCTCTTCTCATCGAAGGAAGCCACGCTCGCGCCCTCCATGGCGCTATCCCAGGACGGCTCGTCCTTGCTTCTCAACCTGATTCCTTGGATCAGCGACTCCTTGTCGACCACGATGATGGGTGCCATGTGCAACTCGAATTTGAAGGTCAGATCCGCGAGCCGCCGGTCCACCGTGGTGCGGAGGTCCACCAGGTTCTGGATCTCACGCCGGATGCCGGAGACCTTGACGAGTTGCTCATCCGCCCGGATGAAAATATCGCCCTCGCGGTTGTTCCATTGCGCGCTGGCGATCTTTTTACCGCGGACCTCGGCGTCGAAGCGGAACACCACCAACCCGCTGGCCTTGTCCAGGCCCAGGAGCGCTTCGAGTTTCTTGTTTTCCCCCGCGCTCTGGTAGGTGGCGAAGTATCCTTGCTGCCTGGCGTAGGTAGCGCTGAGTTCCTTCACCCATTCCCCAGCAGACTTCGGGGCGTCCTGCGCACGGCAGATCCAGGGAAGGAGCAGGAAGATGAAAAGCCGCCAGTGCATGGGTAGAGAGGAGTTGAGGGAAGCTGCATGCCTATCAACTCAGCCACCGGGCAAAAGTCTCGCGCGCCGCTGACAATCGGTGGCCGATGCTGACACGATGCAGCGCGAGTTTGGCCCGCCGCCGCGGTTTATACTCCCGACCATGAAGCTCCTCACCTTCTTCGCCTGGACAGTCGCGGTCTCCCCGCTGGCCGCCGGGCCCGCGACTTTCCGCAATCCGCTCAATCCCTCCGCGGATCCATGGCTGGGCTATGAGGATGGCGAGTATCACCTGAGCACCACCCAGGGTGATTGCGTGCGGATGTGGAGCGCGAAGACCTTGGCCGGGCTGAAGGATGCCAAGCCCGTGACGGTTTGGGAGAAGGGCAAGGGTGTGTGGGCCGCGGAGTTTCACCAGCTCCCCGGCAAGCTCGGGCCACGCTGGTACTGCTACTTCACCAAGACCGATGGGGAGGACGCACGCCACCGCATGTTCGTGGCAGAGAGCAAGACCAAGAGCATCGAAGGCCCCTACGGTGATGCCAAGCAGATCAAGACCGATCCGAAGGACGAGTTCTATGCGATCGATGGCAGCGTCTTCGAGAACGACAAAAAGTATTACTTCATCTGGGCCGGGCATCCGGGCCACCGCCTCTTCATCTCCCGGATGAAGGACCCCTTCACGCTGGAGGGAGAGAGGGTGATGATTCCGGCCTCCGGCTTCGGCTGCGAGGAAGTACGGGAAGGACCGTACGTGCTGAAGCACGGCAAGCGGCTCTTCCTCACCTACTCCGCCTGCGATACCGGTAAGCCGGACTACAAGGTGGGCTACCTGTGGATGTCGGAGGACAAGGACCCGATGAAGCCGGCCTCATGGATGCAGGAAGAGAATCCACTTCTGGAGCGCAACGATGCCGCGAATGTCTTCGGCCCGGGTCATCACAGCTTCTTCAAGTCGCCGGATGGCAAGGAGGACTGGATCGCCTACCACGGCAAGACCTCCAAGGAATACACCTACCGTGGCCGCAGCACGCGCGCGCAGAAGCTGGAGTGGGACAAGGACGGTTTCCCGGTGAAGATCGTGCCGCTGGCGCTGGACAAGGAGATCCCGGTGCCTTCGGGAGAAAAATGACGTGGCGCGGTAACAAATTTCCGCAGGCACTGTCTATTTGGGCATACCCCGTTCGTCTCTTCATCAGACGCCCGTTTCCACCATCTCCTAACCGAACACCATGAACCGCCAGATATTCGTCAACTTGCCCGTCGCCGACCTGCCCAAGTCCCGTGCCTTCTTCGAAGCCCTGGGCTACTCCTGCAACGAACAGTTCAGCGACGCCACCGCGGCCTGCGTGGTCGTCAGCGAGCACATCCACGTCATGCTGCTCACGCATCCCAAGATCCGCGATTTCATCCCGAAGGAGGTCGAGATTAGCGATGCCACGAAGGCGGTCGAGGTGCTGATCTGCCTGAGCTGCGAGAGCCGCGAGGAAGTCGGAGAACTTGTCCGCAAGGCCGTGGCGGCCGGCGGCACCACCTATGCCGAGCCGAAGGACTACGGCTTCATGCTGCAGCACAGCTTCCAGGATCTGGATGGCCACCGCTGGGAGCTGGTCCACATGAGCGGCATGCCTTCCTGATCCCGCCAAGTTCCTCCGATGAACGCCTCATCGCTCATCCAGGTTGGCGACATCTTCATTACACCCGTCGTTTCGCACGACCTGATCGAAAGCTTCGATGCGGAGATCCGGACGGCGGACAGCGGGCCGGGATGGCACTACCATGAGCACATGGACGAGGTGTTCCGGGTCATCTCCGGGGAAGTCACGATCACATCGGGGGGTGTGCAAATCGTGGCGACCCCGGGGATGGTAGTCCATGTCCCGCGGAGGACTCCGCATTCGTGGAAGTCCTTGGGAGGACCGGCGCGACTCCTCTTCACCTTCCTTCCCGGCAGGAATCAACTCGGATACCTGACTGAACTCGGCCTGCTCTCGCAATCGGGCGCGTCGTGGGAGGAGGGCGTCGCACTCCTTCGCCAGAAGTACGACAGCGTCCCCTGTCCGCAAGGCAGCGGCGAATGATCACGCCGACTGCGCCGAGAAGAACACTTCCATGCGGTGCTGCATGTCCTCGTAGAAGCGCCGCTTGATCGCTTCCAGCGCGGCGAGCTTTTCCGGCCCGGCGTGCTGGGCTTCCTCCTGCTCCAGGCGGATCTTCTCCGCGAAGGATTTTTCCATCTGGATCAGTGAATCGAGGAACTCCTGCGCGGCGCGTGAATGCTCCACGCCATCGACCAGCGCGTTCTCCAGGCGCTTGTTGCGGGTGACGGCGAAGAGATTCCCCGCGGCCACCTTTTCCATGTAGCGCTGGTGGCTGGTGCGGAAGGCCTTGTGCTCCGCATCGTAGGTGATCTCGTCGCGGTCGAGCAGGGTGTCGTAGGGGCCGGGCTTGGTGAAGAACTTCACGACCAGCGGGATGGTATCCACCAGCATGAAGAGCATGGTCAGCACCAGATAGGTGGCGAAGGCGAATTGGCCGCCCTGTTTGCCGCCTTCGAAAAGTTTGTGGAGGGCGAGCGTCTGGGTCAGGAGATCCTTGCGAGGCTCGGCCTGGATCTTCTCGATCCGTGAACGCTCATCGGCGGCGATGGTGGCCAGTTCATCCTGCGCGCGCTTCAGTTCTGACATGCGGATGTTGACCTGTGCATCGATGGAGGAGCGCAGGGCATTCTGCTGCTCGTTGAAGGAATCCGCTTGGTTGGCCTCCACTTTGTTCTTCAGCGCGGTCACGCGTTCTTGCTCGGCCTTGTTGGTGGCAGCGATCTCCGCGAGCTTCTTTTCAAAGGAGGCGATGGCACCTTTTTCTGCCTGGCGCACTTGCGTCTGCAGGGTGGCCTTCTCGCTGGTGAGGTGCTCCAGCAGACCGCCGATGCGCTGCGATTCCGAGCGGCGCGGCTCAAGCTGATCGGCACGGATCGAGCGGGCGCGCGGGCCTTCACCCTTCATGCCGGAGCGCTGGCCATTCAGCTCGCGTTCGAACTCGGCCTGCCAGAACCCGAGCTCTTCCTGGAGCTTGGCATACTGCGGGGTCAACTCGTCGGATTGCTTGTTGACGTTGTCCAGCCGGTCGCGGAAAGGCTTGGTGGCCTCGTCAGTGGCGCTCTTGAGTTCGGTCTGCTGCTCCGCAGTCAGGCCGGGGATCGCCGACTTCGCGTCTTCGCGCTCCTGCAGGATGAACTTGGCTTGGAAGGTTTCCTTGCGCTTCTCGCGCTGGGCTTCGATCGCTTCCTCCAGCTTGGTGATCTCACCGCGTGCGGCATCCTTGGTCACGGCGAACTTGTCGCGCTCCGCGGCGATCTCCTTCGAGCGATCTTCTTCCACCACCGTCTGGATTGTGTCGCGGAAAAGGAGCAGCACCAGCGGGTGGGCAATGGTCAGGCCCATCAGGATTGCGACGACGAGGCGGAGGGAGAACTGCGACATCTTCCGCCACCACGAGAGGAAGGGCCGGTAGCCGGCCAGCAGCGCGCGGTCGATGGTGAGGATGATGAAGGCCCACACTCCGGCCACGGGGAAGATCACCCGCGGGTTGTCGGTCAGGGTGGACAGCGCGTAGGAGCACGCGATGAAGGCGAAGGCCGAGGGCACCAGCACGGTCGCGCCGAAGGCGACGTATTTGCGCTGCTCCCAGTTCGGGCACTGCTCCAGGGTCTCGGTGCCTGCGCCGGAGAGCCAGAAGAAGAGGCGCTTGAAAGGATTGCTGTTGTTCATGGGCTAAGGGAGCTGAGCGGCGAAACGAACCAAGGGATCAAAGCCGGTTTCCCGCGGAAAGCGAGGGGTGCTTTCACGGTCTTGGGGCGAAACGCTGGAAAAACTGCACTTCTCTCAGGAGCTTTCGTGAAAATTCGGAGAATGTTACCGGGCTCCGGCACGGAATCCAAGAAATGGCGGTTTCATCCGTTTTTCCTCCCAGTGAAACTTTGCTTCTTGGCCTTGTTGGGGGTCGCGTCCTGCCTGGGAAGCTTGGCTTGCCGGGAGAAGCCGGCCGCAGCTTCCGCGGAGCCGACGCAACCGCGCGAAGCCGCCGGGAAAGTGGAGATCGATCGCGAACTCGAGTATTTGACGGCGGTGCTTTCCCGTGCAGCTACCGATGACGACGAGCAGAGTAGGCCCCTGCTTTTCTCCGATCTGATCCATGGCGCTGAAATCAGCGCGGAAAGTACCGAACGGCTGCGCCGGGGGGAGTTGGATTACATCGAGGACGGAGAGGGAGCCTACGTGGATCCGATAAAACGGCTGGAAGCGGCCGAGGATCTGATCGGCAAAATCAGTCTTTCCCGCGAGCTTCCAAGCACGATCGGAAGACTCCACACCATCCCTGCCAAGGAACTCGATGGGGCGATTGCAAAAATCGGGGAGGAGACCCATTCCGCGCAGGAGTGGTGGGAAGCCTTTGCGCGGCGCTTCCCGGAGCACCGCGGCATTCTCACCTTCAGCCGGATCGGCTTCAGCAAGGACGGGACCGTGGCGGTTTTTAGCAGAGACCTCTCCACCGGCCCGCTCGGTGGTGACTATGGCACCTTTTTCGCGATCAAGCTCGCCGATGGAAGCTGGCTGACCGTTGCGGAGCTCCGCGGCACGCGCGTGTTTTCGTGAGGTTTTGACCTGCTCCTACCGCACCAGCTCCAGCTTGATCAGCCGCTGGTTCACCGAATCGAAGACCACCGCTTGCATCCCGCGGGCCGCGATCGTCGCCGGCCGGTTCAAATGCCCGAGATCGTCTCCGGCCTCATCCGTCTTGCCGAAACTCGCCAGTAGCTTGCGCGTCGTGGCATCGAAGCACAGCACGCGATGCCGTGCCGTGTCCGCAACCCACAGCCGCCCCGCATCCGCCGCGATGTGGATCGATTCGCCAAAGCGATCCTTGTCCCGGGAATCCCAGCGCTCTTTTTCCTGGAAGCCGCCTTCCTTGGCGGCAAAGCGCAGTACCTTTCCCCCTGCCGCTGCCAAGACCTCGCCCGGTCCGCTGGCCAGGCTGCTGAGCGCGGAAACGCCCGGCAGCTCACAAGAACCGCTGTCACCTTCGTATTTCCCCTCGTTGTTGATGAGGAGCAGTCGGCCTTTGCCGGTCGCATCCAGGACCATCAGGGCGGGCTGGTCCTTGGCGGTGGTGAGGGCGCAGGCGATGGCATCCTTCGGCAGCGGGATGTCCTCGGAGAGACTCGCGGGGCCATCGCCCTTGCCGTAGTAGAGCGAGGGCTTTCCCCAGCGGATGCCGGGTGCGGCGATGTTTCCGCCGGGCAGGCTCACGGCACCGGCGAAGCCCGGGGCCTGCGGCGGCGGCACGCTGTGGCGCAGCGGGGTGTCCGGCCCGTCGCTCCATTCCCAGAAGCCGCTGTAGAACCAAACGCGGCCCGCGCCATCGAGTGCCAGCGCGCTGCATGAGGGCACTGCGCCGATCCGCCGCAGGATGCTGAAGCGCCGCGCGGCAGGCTGCCACTCCAGCAGGTGCAGGATGCCCTCCGTGCCGGAGGCGGCGAAGAGATTGCCGCGCAGATGCGCCAGCCCGCGGCAATCGTGCAATTCATGATTGCCCGGCACATAGCCGATGAAGGAGCCGGAGGCTCCGCCCAGCACCACGCCGGGATCGGGCATGAGTTGCGCGTCGAAGCGCCGCAGGGTGCCGTGCCATGCGGAACCGAACCACGCGCCGGCGAGCCATTGTACGCGATCACCCGGAGCCTGACCGGCCTCATGCGCGCCGCTGTCATCGATGCGTCGCATCTTGCCATCTCCGCTGACGTAGATCGCACCCTCGGGCCCGATTTCGATGTCCTGAACATTGCCGACTGCGCTGGCGACCGGCTTGGTCTCGCCGAGGGCATTTACGAGGAATATCGTACCATTGCGGGCTGCGGCGAACCAGCCCTCGTGCTGGCTCGGAGAGAGGCGGTCCACTTCGACCGGGAGTTCCGTAGGCGTGGAGCTTGGAGGAGAAGGCGCGGGCAACAGATAAAGCTTCTTTCCGATCTTCATCAGCAAGGTGCTGCCGGAAAGGGTGAGCTGGTCCTTGTCGTTGCTACTGCCTCCGGGGGGCAGGGGATAGCTGGCGAGCAGGCGGCCGTCCACGGAGTAGCGGTTGAGCCTGCCATCGCCGGCGCGGTCCCAGAGCGAACCGAGATCATCGCAGACTACACCCATGCCGCTGGCGGGCTTGGCGGCGAAGCGCACGAGCGTCTCGCCCTGTTCACCGGAATTTCCCAGCACGCCGGTGCAGCGCAGGGTCTCCGCGGCGAGCGGAGAGAGGAAGCCGAGTAGAATGGCGAGGGCTTTCATGGTTCAAAGCGGATCTCACCCCATAGCTCCGGGCTGAGCATGATTTCTCCCGGCACATCGTTCACCAGGCCGGTGGCGCGGTTGGAGTAGTAGTTGCGGAAGGTATTCATGGTCCCCGCGGCATCGCCGTAGATCACGCCGAAGTCGCCGCGCAGGTTGAGGCCGGAAGGATCGCCCAGGCCGAGATCGGCGAGCGGCACGCAGAGCTTCAGCTTGTAGCCATCGCCGCCGCGCTGGACCTCGATCTTCGCGGAGTCCAGGCGGCGCACGGAGTCCACCTTCTCGCTGCGCCAGGGACTCTGGAAATTCACAGCTTCGTTTGGCGGAGCGCCGGGCAGGCGGTGGCGGTAGAGCACGGCCACGTTCTCCTGACTCATCGGCGCGATGAAGAGCCGGAGGTCGCCGCGCGCCGGGCCACTGCGCTTCGGGTCTGCGGCGGGATCGGTGCCGAGCTGGAGGTCCACACCATCGCCGGTCTTGAAGAGTGCCTGCCAGTCCACGCCATGGTTCACCCAGGGCGAGGGGTCCGCCACTTCATACTGGAGATATAGTAGCTGGCCGTCCTGCGCCGCCTTCACCGTCACCGGGAAATTGCCTTCGCGCTCCCACTTCGCAACGGTGGCAGTGGCTTCCTTGCCGCGGGGAATCTTCACCGCCGGGGTCTCTGCGGTCTTCACGGCCTCGCGCGCCTGATGGCGTGCTGCTGCGAGTGCCTGTGGCCCGCTGACCTGGAGCTTGCCCACGCTGCGTTCAATTTTATCCAAGCCTTCCACCCGGTAGATGCGGTAGGAAATGCCGCCGCCCTGGAAGTAGTAAGTGCCGTCCTTCGCCCGGCCGAAGGTGCCGCCGAAGCATTCGCCGCCGAGGATGCCGATACCCGTGGCCTGCGCGTTGTTCATCATCCGCACGTCCCGGAACATCTCGTCGATGTAGAGCCCGTCGCTGCTCATGACGAAGGCGCGGCCGTGGTTGCCGTTGATCAGCATCACGTCGGATGTGTCATCGAGCGGGGCCATGCCGCTGTAGAAGAGTGCGCCCTGGAGTTCGCCCGTGCTGGGCAGCGGTGCCTTGTGGGAGCCATGGACATTGCTCCAGCGGTTCGGGTAGCTCCAGCGCAGCGTGCCATCCGGCGCGAAGCAGCGCATCGCGGGATCTGAGTTTACCACCATGTCACCGCGGCTGTCCGTAATGCTCTCCACCATCGTGCTCCCGGGTAGATCGATCGGGACCGCGGCGCGCACGGCTTCATTGAGCGCCGGATAGCGCGGGGCACCGCCGGGCCACCAGCCTTCCGGCTTGAGCGCCACCATCACCGGCTTGCCCTCGCGTGCGGCGGGCACGCGCAGGGTCAGGTCATGGAAGTCATGGCTCCAGCCGGCTCCGCCGAGGTTGCTGGCCGCAGTGGCGAACTCGATCTCCTCCGCCTCCATCTGCTCGTTGCCATTGCGGTCTACCCACAGCATGCCACGGCCGTGGTCTGGCTTGCCATCATCGATCGTTCCGTTCTGGCTGCCGCCGTAGGGGACATTCGGATAGTCGCGGTGAAAGGCATCGATGAAAGCCTGCGGCGGCTTCCAGTCATTCTCGTAGGAGAACTGATGCGCGGAGGAAATGCAGGCGCGCGGGTGCAGCGTGCCATCCTCTAACAACTCCTGGATCCACGTCGCCTTGCCCGAGCTGATGACGAAGGTCCGGCCATCCTGCCGCCAGAAAGTGTGACGCCGCGCACTCTTCCCGCCCGTGATCGAAAGCGGCTTGGCGTTCTTGGCATCGAAGTCGAGTTTCCACAAGGCCCCTTGCCCGATCCAGCGCGTCGGGTCGTCGTCATCGAAGCCCGCGCCCGGCGCACCATAGCTGGTGGGCCCGAAGTATTCCTTCACGACTTTACCTGTCGCAAGATCGAAGGCGGCGAGGCGCTTAGGCTGCCAGCGGTCCTGCTCGGTGACCCAGAGCTTGCCATCCAGCGCGGCCAGCCCTGCAGGGTTCTGGAGTTTCAGGGGATCGTACGTTCCCGGACCGATACCGCCCGGCTTGCCGATGATCTTCGGGCGTCGCTCCGCTGTGCCCAAGATATTCACGGCATGGGCCTCGCGGTCGCTGATATAGTAAGTGCGGTCTTCCGCCACCATCAGTCCACTCCGCTTGCTGCCGACCCGCTTCATGGTGGTAGATGCTCCGGATGTGGGATCGATCCGCACGATCTGATCCTTCGTGATCGCGAACAAGGACCCGTCGAAGGCGGCAAGAGCCTTGGGCTCTTCGAGCGGGAACTCGCGTTCCAGCTTGGCGGTATCGGTCGAGACGACGCGGAGCTTGCCCGCGGCGCGGTCGGCGAGGAAGAGTTGCCCATTCATCACGGCCATTCCCGCGAGCGAGAAGTCCGTGGTAGACTTCCATGCGGAACCCGGCCCTGCTTCATACTTCCAAAGCGGTGCGTGCCTCAGCTTGTCCGCGAACTCCGCAATCGATCCCGTCTTCCGGTCGATGCGCATCACGCTGACGGTGCGGGACTCCTTCCAATCGGCCTTCGATCGATCCACGTGTTCGCCCCACGCGAGTCCATCGTGGGCGGCGTAGAGATAGTTCTCGTCCGCCGCGAGAGCGATCGCTCCCAAGCCGTGGCCATGCGGCGGATTGAAGCCGCGGACGAAGTTGCCAGCCGCATCGAGCTCCACGATCTCATATCCACCCTCCGCCACCGGCGAGCCGAAGAACAGCGAACTACCGTTCGCCGCCGCCGCTTGAAAAGTCCCGTGGTTCGAGCCCGGGCCATCGCAGAAATCCATCGCATGCACCGGCTTCAGCCCGGGATGGGAGATCGCCCGCCAGCGGTAGTCGCCCGGTGCGGCCACATTGCCATTCTCATCCAATCCATCCCACACCAGTCGATGTGGCCCTTCTGCCATCGCCTGCCCTGAGATCAGATTCTTCACCCGCTGCCCCGCGGCATTCTCAATCACCACCGTCGCCTTGCCATCGATGGGCTGTTGGAAATCGATCGCGATCTCCAGGCGGCGGTCCTCCGCCTCGCGCGTGCGTTCTTCAAGATTGAGCGGTTGCCAATCCGCGGGGTCCTCCGCGAGCGGCGCGTGTGCCGCTGCTGCCGCCACATGCAGGAAGCGCTCGCGCTGCCGCGGTTTGCCCTCCGGTCCGCCCGGCCACTCGATGGCGAAGGCCATGCGCAGATCCTTCCAAGCGGCGGCATTCGCGGCGAAGCGGCTCGCCGGAAGCGTGAAGGTCCAACAGGTGATCTTGGCGCTGCCATCAGGCTTCATCTCGCTGCGAATCTGATTGGCGTCCTTGCTGCCTAGCAGGAGCTTGCCGCTACCCCCGGCGAGCCCGAGCGCGGCTTGCGGGTCTTCCGTAGCGAAGGCCTCCACTTCGAGCCAGACTTTCAGCTGGTCGCCCCGCCGCTCCGCATCGAAAGCGACCCGCGGCGACAGCGGTCCGGAGACCACCGTGAAGTCCACCGCCTCCGGAACTTTCTCAACCGCTGCCTCCGCCACCGGAAGGCCCGCGCTGAGAAGAAAAAGGCAGCAGGGAATCAGGAATCGCATGAAGACATCAATAAGCCGCCGGGCGGCTCCGGCTTTCATTGCCGGAAAGATTCGCTCTGGCCATGCCCCATCCTCCCCCTAATCTCTCCGCTGATGCCCAACCGCTTCTACGGCGCCTTCGATACCGAGCGATTCTCCGGCAAGTCCGATGACGGGGACTTCCGCACGCCTTTCCAGATCGACCGCGACCGGATCCTGCACACGCCCTCCTTCCGCCGTCTGCAGAACAAGACCCAGGTCTTCTGGAGCGGGGAGTATGACTTCTACCGCACCCGGCTCACGCACTCGCTGGAGGTGGCGCAGATCGGGCGCTCGATCTGCCACTGGCTGAAGCATACGGGTGAACCGCTCTCGGACGACTTCTTCATCGACCCGGAGCTGGTGGAGGCGGCCTGCCTTTCGCACGACCTTGGGCATCCGCCCTTCGGCCACGCCGGGGAGCGCACGTTGAATTTCCTGATGGCCCCGTACGGCGGCTTTGAGGGGAATGCCCAGACCCTGCGCCTGCTCACGGAGCGGATCTTCTCCGTGCGCCGCAGCGGCATGGACCCCACGCGTGCCTTCACGGATGCAGTGCTGAAATACAAGTCCCTGTGGAGCGAGCTGAAGACGACCACGGGCGAGCTGCCGGAGCACCACTTCCTCTACGATTTCCAGCACAACTGGCTGGACTGGGCGCTGGCCGGAAATGACTTCCCCGCGGAGCTGCCGCCGGGCAAGCACCGCGATGGCTTCAAGTCGATCGAATGCCAGATCATGGATTGGGCGGACGATACGGCCTACTCGCTGAATGACCTGGCGGACAGCGTGCGCGCCGGCTTCCTGCGCATCGAGCGGATCGAAGCCTGGGCGGAGAAACACGGCGTGCCCGCAGGGGAGGGGACACCGGTGGGAGATCTGATCACGGCGATCCGCAAGCGCCGCGTGGATCCCTTCGTGGGCAAGCGCATCGGCCGCTACATCCAGTCGACCACGCTGGAGTCCGATGTGAATTTTCTGAGCGGATCGACGAACCGCTACCGCTTCCGCCTGAAGGTGAAGGACGAGGTAAAGGCGGAGTCGAAGATCTTCAAGAAGCTGGCCTTCGAGCTGGTCTTCCTCTCGCCGCAGCTCAAGCAGCTTGAGCACAAGGGCAACCATCTCCTGCACGCACTGTGGGATCTGCTGGCGCGGCGTTACGTCACCGGCAGCGAGATCGATGGCCAGGACTTCCAACTCCTGCCGGAAGATGCCGCCGCGGAGATCGCGCAGGCGGACAGCGTGGAGATGAAGGCGCGCTTGGTGTGCGATTTCCTCGCGGGCATGACGGATGGTTACGCGGCGCGGATGTACAAGCGGCTCTTTACGCCGGAGTTTGGGTCGATCGGGGATTTGATCGGGTGAGCGGGAGCGCCCGGCTTCAGCCTGGCTGAATGGTCCCGAGGTGTTTCTTCACACTAGGGTCCGCAGTATCGCAGCCGCGCTATTGGGTCGGCCTCGTTGTGTCGCATCATCTGGGGACCGTTCTGCCAGGCTGGAGCCTGGCGCTCCATGCGCTAATACCTCCGCGCCATCAGCGCCATCTTCGGGCTCAGGTAAAAGCCCTCCTTCGCATAGAACTCCTGCGCCGGCGTATCCCGCGCGGTGAGCGTATAGATCCGGTTCACGCCGCCCGCTTGCAGCCGCCGGTGCAGCTCATCTAACAACTTCGCCCCGATACCTTTTCGCTGGTGCGGCGTGGCCACGCAGAACTCGAGCAGGAAGAAGTGCCGCTCCTCCTGGTAGCGCTGCCAGTAACCGAAGGCCAGCGCCACAATCTCCGCTCCCTCTTCCGCGATCAGCCCGAGGAAGTGCGGCGTGCGCGCGCAATCGGCCAGGCGCTCCAGCGCGGCTTCCTCGCTCCAGCTCTCATTCCAAGGCGGCGCGTTGAAGACCTCGCGGAAGAAGCTGGCGCAATCGGTCCAGTCCGCCGGCACGGTCTCGCGGATGTTCAAGCGGCTCATGGATCTCGTGGGCCAAGGGTCTTTGAAAGGATCACGCTGGTGTAGTTCGTCGTGCCCCAGGCCACGCGCTCCACCTCGCGGTAGCCGCAGCGGCCATACCACGCGATCAAATGCAGCGCACCCTCCGCGGTGTCCAGCGCGAGTTCCGCGGCGCCCTGCTGGCGCGCCATGTCTTCCACCACCTGCAGCAGCTTGCTCCCTAGCCCTCCGCCCTGCAGGTCCGGCCTCACCGCGAACTGGCCGAAGGAATACACCTCAACCCGCCGATACCATTCACAGAGCGACTCCGGCTGGGGCCCGCGCAGGGAGATCGTGCCGACCACCTCTCCATCCAGCTCCGCGAACAGGGACAGCCCTTGGCGCAGCCGCCGCAGCGTCACCTCGTCATCCTGATGCGTGGCGGTGTAGCGCAGCCCCATGGCCGCCAGCCCGGCATAGGCCGCGTGAAGCAAGCGCGTAACCGGCGGAATCGCATCGCCCTCGCGGAAAGGACGGATCACCACGCGGTCTAACATGCGGCCATCCAAGGGCAGGCCGCCTCCCCTGTCGATCCTCAGCCTCCCTTCTGCCGCAGATAGCGCTCCAGCGAGCCCAGGATCTTCTCCCAGCCCTCCCTGGTCCGCTGCGCAAACTCCTCCCACCCGGGCGCGAGCTGATGCGTGAGCGTCACCTCGCATCCCTCTGCCACCTCGCGGAACTCCAGCGTGACCCTGCTCTCGCCGGGATCCGACATCCCGCGGATGCCCCAGGTGAAGGCCAGCCGCCGCGGGCGCTCGATTTCCAGATATTCACCCACGTGATCGAACTCCTTGCCCTCCCGCTCCACCACGAAGGAGAAGTGTCCCCCCACCTTCGGCTCAAGGCCCATCCGCAGCACCTTCTCTTCACGCAAGGGCGGCCCGAACATCCACTTGCCCACCTTTGCGGGATCCAACCACGCGCCGAAGACTTCGTCCGGCGGCGAGGCAAAGTTGTGGGAAACGGAGACGAGGATCGGGGTCATGATGAGCGGGAGTAAAGTGTCAGGAGGATTCATCACGGGTCCTGCTCATGGGTCGCACCGTCAATCGATCCTTTGGCACATTTTTGGAACCCAATTGTCGTGCGGCATTCCGCGGTTTGCTCAAGCACTTACATGCTAAATCGGATTTCCTTCCGCAAAAAAGCGGTTGGTGCCGGTTCAGGCGGACCCAAACCAGTAATGAAACCAACCCAGTCGCCCGCTTCGCGCGGATCTACCCCCTCCCTCTCGTCCTCCCGGTCGCAACTGATTGTGGGACGATTCACCGGTCTAACATCTGCCCTCGCTCTCGCCTCGCTGCCCCTGGCGGCGCAGACGGTCACCAATGGCGGCTTTGAGGATGGCACTCTCCCCGCTTTTCCCGGCTATGCCACCGCCACCGGCATCATCGGCTGGACCGGCACCCCGGTGGACAAGACCGGTATCAACAATTCTTCCGGTCCCTTTCATGATAACAGCACGATCCCGCAGGGAGCGCGCGTGGCCTTGATCCAGGCAGGCAACCCGAGCGGCCCCGCCAGCCTGAAGACCACCGTCACCGGCCTGACAGCCGGGACCAAATACCATGTCAACCTGCGTGCGAACGCCCGGAGTGGGACAGCCACCCGGCCATGGGTGAAATTCTCCTCCACCGGCCTGGGTCCGGAAGTTAACGCCGAAGTGCAGGCCGTGGGGAACTCCGCCGCGTATGGATATTTGGGCTACGACTTCACCGCCACGGCAGCGAGCCACGACATCACCATCACCAATCCGCGGCCCAGCACCGCGGGTGACAATACCCTGCTGATCGATGACGTCCAAGTCACGGCCTCCACCGGGGCCTGGGACTTCACGCCCTGGACCGGTGATGCGGATTCCGGGATCAGTCCCTATCATGCTTACACCCACGCCTTTAACCTCGGCACGGGTGATTCCGCCACGGTCAATGGCGTGACCTTCTCCGGGCGGACGACGGGCCTTGCCGGTTCCTTCTCAGTCACGGGCCTGAACTCGATCGCGGGCTTTGGCACCGGGGTTGCCCAGGTCACGGGCAAGAGCGCGGCGCTGGTCCAGCAGTTCCTCTACAATGGCACCCCCTCCATCACGCTCCAAGGCCTGCAGCCGAATACCCAGTACGTCTTCACGATCTACGGTGCCGGCTGGGATGCACCGGCTCTCACCGGGACACCCTACCGCGCCGCCACTTTCAGCAGCACCCTGGGCGGGGACAAGTTCACGGTAAACTTGAACCAATATGGCCAGAACCAAGGCCTGAAACTCAGCTACACCTACACCACGGATGCACAGGGCACTCCGGTAACGATCTCCTATCCGTCGACCGCCTTCACCGCGGGCACCTTCCACACCAGCGCCTTCAGCAACCGCAAGGCGGCGGCCATGGTGGGAGTCGCGCCGATGATCAGCCTGCAGCCTGCCGGCGCGATCATCAGCCCGGGCAGCAACTATACGCTCAGCGTGGGTGCCACCGGTAGCCCGGACTTCACCTACCAGTGGAAGCGCAATAACGCTCCGATCTCCGGTGCCACCAGCTCCACGCTGGCGCTGACTTCGGCGGCTTTCGGGGATTCCGGTGACTACACCGTGACCGTGACCAATGGCAGCGGCTCCGTCACCAGTTCCGCTGCTCCCGTGCTGGTGCTGAACAAGCTGGCCGGCGGCTTTGCCACTGGCATTGCGGCGAATGGCACGCTGGTGACAGGTGGCGGAACCGACCCCCACTACACGCTGATCACCAACCCGAATAACCAGGCCTCCACCACCGCGTTGGTGGAAAGCCCGATTCCCGGTGTCTGGCTGGCGAATTCCGCCACCTCGAGCTGGATCGGGCCAGTGGCGAATACCTCCTTGGCCGCCGCCCAGAACACCGATGCCGGTGAAGGCCCCGGGACCTATGTCTATCGCACCCAGATCGACCTGACCGGCCAGGATTCCATCCTCTCCACGATCCGCCTGGTCGGTTCCTGGACGAGTGACAACCGTGGCATGGCGATCCGCGTGAATGGGGTTGCTTCCGGTGTGGCCGACCCATCCGAAGGCCACTTCAGTACCCTCCGCCAGTTCGTGATCAACAGCGGCCTGATCGCCGGGGTCAACAACATCGACTTCGTGGTCACGAACACCGACCCGATCAGCGGCTATACCGGCCTGCGCGTCGATTCGCTGTCACTGGTCACCATCCCGGCCAGCACCGGCGTCAGCATCATCCGCCAGCCCACGGGCGGGGAAGCGATCCGCAAGGATACCATGACGCTCTCCGTGGGCGCCCTGGCCTCCGCGCCGCTCAGCTACCAGTGGTACAGGAATGGCGTGCTCCTGGGCGGTGAGACCGGTGCCTACCTCCAGCTTGTGGCCACCACCGCTGACATCGCCGGCAACTACAAGGTGACGGTGAGTGACGGCACGACGACCATCGATAGCACGACGGTCACCGTGACCGTGCCGAACAACGTGCCCGTTGCCGTGGCCGACTCGCTGGCGATCGATGCGAACACCCCGCTGCAGATCGCCCCGGCGCTGGACATGATCTTCAACGACACCGATCCGGATGCCGACCTGCTCACGCTCGCCGGCTTCAGCGCCACCAGTGCGCATGGCGGCACGATCGTGGCCCAGGATGACCTGCTCATCTACACCCCGCCGCTGAACTACGTGGGCGTGGATACCTTCACCTACACGGTGAGCGATGGCTGGGGTGGCACCTCTGCCGCGGGCACGGTCTCCATCACGGTGACCGGTGCGGCCACGCCTCCGGGCCAGGTGGGACTGATCCTGAATCTGGCAGGCGGCTCAGTGAAAGCCAGCTTCACCGGAACTCCAGGTGCCACCTACACCCTGCAGCGCTCCCTGACCCTCGCGGCTAACAGTTGGGTGGATGTGGGAAGCCAGGTCGCCCCCGGAAACGGAGCAGTCGAGATTACCGACAGCAGCCCGCCGGATAAGACTGCGTTCTACCGCATCTCCTACGCGCCCTGATTGGTCGGAGTTGTCTTGGGAATTCATCGGGCTCCGCGGGCATTCTTCCGCGGAGCCCTTCCTTTTGGGGAGAGCCTTGGGTAGGGGCTGTGACCTACAGATTTGTCCGGGTGGAAAATTACATCCCCCTTTCCAATTGTCCGTCTCACGGTGGCCCCCCTACCTTTGCATCTTCATGCTTGTCGCAGAATCAATCGCCGCCGTCCCCGTTTCCTGGTGGGTCGCTTTCAATGGCTTCGTGCTCCTGATGCTGGCCCTCGACCTGGGGGTCTTCAATCGCAAGGCGCACGTGGTGAAGCTCCGGGAGGCGCTCGGCTGGACCGCGGTCTGGATTGTGCTGGCCCTGCTCTTCAATGCCTGGGTCGGCTGGCGGCTCGGGGCACCGGCGGCGAAGGAGTTCCTCGCCGGCTACCTGCTGGAGAAGTCGCTGTCCGTGGATAACGTCTTCGTCTTCGCGGTGATCTTCTCCTTCTTCAAGGTGCCTCGGGAGTTCCAGCACAAGGTGCTCTTCTGGGGCATCTTCGGCGCGCTGATCCTGCGGGCCGGGATGATCGCGGGCGGCGCGGCGCTGATGGCGCAGTTCCAGTGGATCATCTATGTCTTCGCCGCGCTGCTGGTCTTCACCGGCATCAAGATGTTCTTCCATGACGAGGACTCGGTGGATCCCGGCAAGAGCATCGCAGTGCGCGCCCTGCGCAAGGTGATGCCGATCACGCCCGGCTATCACGGCCAGAAATTCCTGGTGCGGGAGGATGGCAGGCTCTCCGCTACCCCGCTGCTCGCGGTGCTGCTCTGCGTGGAGGTGACCGATGTGATTTTCGCCGTGGATTCGATCCCCGCGATCTTCTCGATCACCAGTGATACCTTCATCATCTACACCTCAAACGTCTTCGCCATCCTCGGCCTGCGCTCGCTCTACTTCGCCATCGCCGGGATCCTGCCCTACTTCCACTTCCTCAAGTATGGCCTGGGTGCCATCCTGAGCTTCGTCGGTGTGAAGATGGCGCTGGCCCACACGCCGTGGAAGATCGATACCGATGTCTCGCTGGCCGTGATCGGTGCCGTGCTGGTGGTCTCCGTGCTGGCTTCCGTGGTCCACCGGAAAATGCATCCCCTGCCGGTAGTGCAGGGCCCGGACAAGGGTGAGTAAGGCGGAAAGTGCCGCGTGATCAGCAATCAGTGATCAGTCGGAGTAGCCTTGGAGAATTTCCTGCCGCGGAGGGAAGCGGACGGAATTCAACAGGCTGTTCCACTGATCACTGCTCACTGATCACTCGGCACTTCATTTTACGCGGCACTCCTGCCTACCCTCGCGGCACATGAATACGATCCTGGAGATCGGGCTGATCCTGATCCTGCTGGTTTTCAACGGACTCTTCGCGATGACCGAGATCGCGATCGTGTCCTCCCGCCGCGGCCTGTTGCAGGCCCGGGCGGATGCCGGGGACAAGGGCGCGGCCCGGGCGATCGAGCTTTCGGACGCGCCGGACCGCTTCCTCTCCGCCGTGCAGATCGGCATCACCTTGGTCGGGGCCTGCGCGGCAATGTTCGGCGGTGCCCGGCTCTCCGCCCGCCTTGCCGCCGTGCTGGAGCCGATCCCCGGAATCGGCCATGGGGCTGCCGCCACCATCGCTTCCATCGTCGTCATCGGCCTGCTCACCTACTTCTCGCTGGTGATCGGCGAGCTGGTGCCCAAGCGCCTCGCGATGCGTTACCCGGAGCCCATTGCCTCCGCCATGGCCGGGGCGATGGCCAGGATGGCCCATGCCACGAGTTGGGTCGTGACCCTGCTCGCCGCTTCCACCAATGCCGCGATGCGCCTGATCGGCGTGAAGGATACGGAGGACTCGAAGCTCTCCCGCGAGGAGCTGACCGTGCTGATCCGCGAGGGCATGGTGGCCGGCGGTGTGGAGCGCACGGAGTCCCGAATGATGGAGGGCGTGCTCGAGTTCGAGTCGCTCGACGTTTACGACATCATGATCCCGCGGCCGAAGATGGTGTGGATCGGCCGCGATGAGAGCCACCACGAGGTCTGGCCGCGGATCGTGAAGAGCACCCAGGGCTTCTTCCCCGTCTATGAAGGCCAGCGCGATAATCTGGTGGGCGTCGTCTCCGTGAAGGACTGCTACGCCCAGCTCGCCGCGGGGATCGAGGTCCGCTTCGCGAACCTGATGCAGCCGCCGCTGCTGGTGCCGGAGGTCCAGAAGGCTAAGCTGCTGTTAGAAGACTTCCGCCGCACCGGCCATCACGCCGCCTTCGTGGTGGATGAATTCGGCGGCGTGGTCGGCATGGTCACCCTGATCGACCTGATGGAAGCGATCGTGGGTGATGTGCCCTCGAAAGAGGAGCGCCTGAGCATGCCGATCAAGCAGCGCAAGGACGGCTCATGGTTGATCGATGGCCTCTTCGAGATCGAGAAGCTGGAGGATTTCCTGAAGGGCTTCGTGCCGCCGGAAGGGGCAGGGGACGAATTCCAGACCATCGCCGGCTGGTTCTCCCAGCGCCTCGCCCGTGTCCCAACGGAAGGGGACACCGCGGAAGAAAGCGGCTGGCGATTCGAGATCGTGGACATGGACGGCATCCGCGTGGACAAGGTGCTGGCGATGCGGGTGACGGGGAAGTGATGGAGTGCCGCTCTCCGAGCGACATTTCCAAGGACTAGCTTCTTTCAGAAGCGAGTGTCCCGTCAGTCGCGGCGCTGTGCCGCGATCCGTCTTCCCTGATGACCGCGGCGCAGCCGCCATGGACTGCTGCGATGATTCGCAGCTTTCGAATGCAGGGGGGAGTTGTTGGATCGATCGGATCGCAGCGATCCCGGGCGCTGTCTGCCGCCTACCGGACGTGTCCTCTGCGTGAAGGGCTCTTCTGCTGGGAGCGCGGAGCCACTGGCCCGCAGAGGCAACCCGGAGAGCAGTCCACACGGCAAGGCCTGAATGGATCCTGCCGTCTTGATACTGCTGACCTTTACGGCTAAGCGCCACGGGGACCACTCTGCGGGCCGGTGGCTCCGCGCTCCCAGCGGAAAAGCCCTTCACGCATGGCACACGATGGGATTGGGCGTTAGGGAAGCTGGAAGCCCGCTTCATGCCCGCGGATGCGGCGAGCATGACCCTTCATTCGGAAAAGCTGCGAATCATCGCAGCGGTCCATGGCGGCTGCGCCGCTTTCATCGGGGATCACTCCAAGCTTCATGAAAGGCCGCCTCCCTCTCCCCAGTTTCATCTCCGCCCGATCGCTCCCATGAAACCCATCGCCCTGCTGCCACTCCTCACCACCCTCGCCGCGGCGCAGGAAAAGACCACCGACTGGCCCTCCTACCTCGGCGACAAATCTTCCAGCCACTACTCCACCCTCACCCAAATCACCCCGGACAACGTCCCCCGCCTCACCCCCGCGTGGACCTACCACTCCGGCGGCGCAGACGCGCAGAATCGCTCGCAGATCCAGTGCAGCCCTTTGATCATCGGCGGCGTGCTCTACGGCACATCCGCTGACTTCAAGCTCTTCGCCATCGATGCCGCCACCGGTGAGCGCAAGTGGGAATGGGACCCCGCCAGCGAAGGCTTCCCGAAGGGCGGCGTGAACCGCGGCCTCGTCCACTGGACCGGCGATGGCGAGTCGCGCATCCTCTACGCGAACGACCACTTCCTCCACGCCATCGATGCCAAGACTGGCAAGCGCATCCCATCCTTCGCCAAGCAAGGCAGCCTCGATCTCAAGGACGGCCTCGGCCCGAATGCCGCGGGCCTCTACCTCGCCGCGAACACGCCGGGCGTGATCTTCCACGATCTGCTCATCATGGGCATGCGTCTCGGTGAAGGCCCTGCCCCCGCGGCACCCGGCCCCATCCGCGCCTTCAATGTGAAGACCGGCGAACTCGCCTGGCGCTTCAATACCATCCCGCTCCCCGGCGAGCCCGGCTACGAGACCTGGCCACCCGAAGCCTACAAGACCGTCGGCGGCGCGAATGTCTGGACCGGCTTCGCCCTTGATGAAAAGCGCGGCCTCGTCTTCTGCCCCACCGGCTCCGCGGCCTTCGACTTCTGGGGCGGCGACCGCATCGGCCAGAACCTCTACGCGAACTGCCTGATCGCGTTGGACGCCGCCACCGGCAAGCGTCGCTGGCATTTCCAATTCGTACACCACGATCTCTGGGACCGCGATCTTCCCGCACCTCCGAATCTCATCACCGTCACGCAAAATGGCCGACGCATCGATGCCGTGGCCCAAGTGACCAAGGCGGGCTACGTCTTCACCTTCGAGCGCGAGAACGGCAAGCCGCTCTTTCCCATCGAGGAAAAGCCGGTTCAGCCCTCCACCTTGCAGGGGGAATCCGCTTGGCCCACGCAGCCCTTCCCGCAGCGCCCCAAGCCCTACGCCCGGCAGGTGTTAGATGAATCTCAGCTCACCGACATCACCCCGGAATCCCGCGCCGCGGTGATGGACACCTTCAGGAAAGTCCGCAAGCACGAGCCCTTCGTCCCGCCCAGCGAGCAGGGCACCATCATCTTCCCCGGCTTCGATGGCGGCGCGGAGTGGGGCGGTGCCGCTGCGGATCTCGATGGCATCCTCTACGTGAATGCCAATGAGATGCCCTGGATCCTCACCATGGTTCCTTCGAAGGACGGCGGCAGCGCTGCACCCGCCAGTGGCGAAGCCATCTTCGCCCAGGTCTGCGCCGCTTGCCACGGCGTGGACCGCAAGGGCAACCCCGCGCAAAACGTGCCCTCACTCGTGGACCTCGCCACGCGCCTGAAGAAGCCGGACGTCGAGGCGATCTTGAAGACCGGCAAGAACGTCATGCCCTCCTTCGCCTTTCTAACAGACGCGCAGCGTGGCAAGCTGGTGGACTACCTCTTCGGCGAAGCACCCACGAATGACGCAGGCCGCAAGGAAGAGCCCGGCAGCGGGGGGCTCGCCGCTGTGCCCTACTCCACCACCGGCTACAACCGCTGGCTCGATCCCCAGGGCTATCCCGCCGTGAAGCCACCCTGGGGCACCCTCCACGCAATTGATCTCAACACCGGCGACTACAAGTGGAGCGTGCCGCTCGGCGAGTATCCCGAGCTCAGCGCGAAGGGCATCCCCAAGACCGGCACGGAGAACTACGGCGGCCCGGTCATCACCGCCGGCGGCCTCATCTTCATCGCCGCCAGCCGCGATGAACACCTGCGCGCCTTCGACCGCAAGACCGGCGTGGAACTGTGGAAGACCAAGCTGCCCGCCGGCGGCTACGCCACCCCCGCCACCTACTCCGTGAACGGCCGCCAGTATATCGTCGTGGCCTGTGGCGGCGGGAAGATGGGCACGAAGAGCGGTGACTCTTACGTGGCCTTTGCTTTGCCGGAGTAGATGCTCCATGCTCGCGGCCCGATGAAGCTTACCTGGTCCCAGCGCATCTTGCCCATCCTCTTCGTGGTCGGGGCGATTTGTTGGTTCGTCGAACACAGGAAAACCATGGGGCCTCTCGGAGGACTCTTCGCGGAGTTCGAGCAGATCGAACGCATCCGCGCAGCCCATACGCCCCGGGAGCGCGAGCTCCTGATCGCTCAGCTCGAGGTCATGCCCGAGAGGATCCACAGCTTCCATTCCCGCTGGCTGAATATCTACGCCGTGGAGCCCTTCGAGTGCTGGACCGAGGATGGCTACGATCCCTCCCGCTCCCCGGTGCCGCGGGACATCCAGCTCCTTGCGGCCGCGGTCTATGGGATCGCGGAGATCGATGACGGGGGCTTCACCCAGTTCTTCTCGGACTCCGCCGGTGGCTACGCGCCGGAGATGGTGGAGTTCTTCGAGCGCTCGGGGAATGCGGAAGCCGCGGCACGAATCCGCAAGGCCATGGCCTTCTTTGGCAAGGACTTCCCCCGCTCGCAGGAGGCCCGCAAGCGCATCATCGATGAATACAAGGGCAACGCCGACGATGCGCTCGATCCCGAAACATCAGGGGAAGACGAGTCCGCGGCGCTGGATAGGGTCACCAGCGATGGCTGGAAGATGGATGAATTGGGCAACCGTTGGCTGCGGGAGGTCTGTGGCATCAAGGACTTGAGGACGCCCTGCCCGGTGGTTTCCAACCCGGCACCCGCCAAGCCCTAGGATCGCGGCACGCTGGCCAGTCAATTTTTGAGTACTACGCGATCGCGTGATACACGATTTGTTGGGATCTGCAAATAGTGGCGTCGTCCTAGAGATCGACCCACGTTCTCTTTGGATACCCCCAAACTAAATCCCCCAAATCCCCCATGACGACGACTGTGCAACGTTCGTTTGCGGAGGCATCCCCGCTTCCGTTTGTCCCGTACGCCACCGGTAAGCCCGACGAGATCAACAAGATGATCGCCGGCCGCTTCGCGCGCCCAAATCGCAGGCGCTATCATTACCCGTCCCTGCCCGCGGCCATTGTCTGTCTGCTGGTGACGACTTGTTCCCTTCTGGCCACTTCGCGCCAGGGCGAGGAGACCCTTGCCTCCTGGGTGCCGCCGGTCAAACAGACCGTCGACCATGCCCGCACGGCGATGCTTGGGAATGGTGAACGCGGCGAAATCAGTTTTAACGGCGGATCCTTCCGCTAAGGAGAAAGAGTGAGTGACCCGGGCACCCCGCGGTTTCCTTTTGGGAGCCGCGGGGCGCTCATTTCGGGAAGGGGTGAGTCCTTCCATCCGGCAAGCTCACGGGGAGCCGAATTTCCTTGTCCGGGCGGAAGTGGCTTCAAAGATGGTAAACGATCGATCTTGGATTCATTTCATTCTCCATCCAGCCATGAAGACACTTCGGACTTGCTTCGTTTTTGTCGCGCTTCTTCCCCTCGCTGTTACCCGCCTCGTCGCCCAGGGAGTCCCGCAGGATCGGGAGAAGCTCCTGCAAGCGGTCGAGGAGGCGTGGAAAGCGAATCCAACTACGGAGCCGGTGCTTCCCAAGCTCGAGTTCGCCGGAGGCACTGTGTTCGAGTATCTCCAACAGCTCCGGGCCTCGCTGGGTGAGCCGGAGACCGCGCCCTTGGTGGTGGCGGTCCCGCCGGTGGTGCTGAGCGACATGCCGATGCCCGCCGTATCGGGCAAGGAGATCTCGCTCCGCTCGGCGGTGGAGAAGCTGTCCGGCATCGTCTCCGGCACCGTTTCCGGGAAGGTCGGTCTGGCAGTCTCCTTCCGGGACGGATCTTGGTGGATTGAGGAAAAGAAGGAGGATTCCTTTGTCACCCGTACTTTCCAGATGGGAGCGGCGGAGCTGAAAGAGCTCGGCCTGGAATCCCAGGACGGCAAGGTCTTGCTCGGCGGAAAGGAGCCATGGCCGGCAGAGGCCGGCGCGAGTGCCACGCACCAGGACTTGAAGTTCATTGTGCGAGCTTCTTCTGAGACGATGAAGCGCTTGGATGCGGTGCTGCTGCTCCGTTCCCAAGGTTACAAGGATCTCCGGCTGCAGCCCTGAAGGGCTGAAGGGACCTGCGCCCGGGTTATAGCCGCTAAGGATTCCGCGGGCCGCGTGTCCCATGGGGTGAATCGCCATCCATGAAAACTCCCGCCGTCTTCCTCGCCCTTGGTCTTGCCTTGGTCACCCGCGTCTTGGCTCTTGCCGGAGACCTGAGCGAACCGGGGATCGCCTTCCCCTCGGATTTCCCGCAGCCCGCGCAGCTCCGTATCATGGAGTCGCTCAAGCACCCGGACTGCAAATTCCTGGGCGGGCACTTCGTGAATTGGATCACTCACCTGAACTACAGCGGGGAGACCAAGGCGCTGAACGGCTTCTTGGGAAAACTGGCCAAGTGCCCGGGTGTGGCGCTCACCGTGCGCTTCAAGGATGAGGGCTTCGAAGGCGATTGCGATTGGATGATCGACCACACTTCCGGCGGCGATACTTGCCAGCTTGTGGTCGTCGTGAACCTGAAGTCCCCGCGGATCAAGCTGGCGGAGCTGGCGATCCCGGAGGCGAAGGGCCCGCCGGCTGCGGAGGCCAAGTGAGTTGGGGAAGGAAAGGCAGGGACCGACCTCCGGGCGGTCAGGCGGGGGGCGCTTCCGTTTTCCCCGGCGAGCCCGATATCCATCACGTCCCCGCTTGAGCTCAGACACGTGGGGGCTTGGCAACATCAATGGCGAAGAGAGCCGCCACCCGCCTGACCGCCCGGAGGTCGGTCCCTGCCTTCGACCGCACGCGCGACGCCTTCATCGAAAATCCCGATGATGCCGGCTGCTCTTCCAATGCCCGCTCGCTCGCGCATCCGGGCATGCTGATGGAGCACAAGCCACCATCCCCTCCCGGGCATGAAGACTCACTCTCCCAGCGATACCGCCATCCTCATCGCGCGCAGCATCCTGCTTTCCGCGCGCGATCCCTCGCTCTCTCCTTTGCTTTCCGAGGGGGAGGAAGAAGCCACACGCCAGATCCTCGGCCAGCGCGCCCATAGCGGCTGGTTCGCCCTCGCGGAAGGCCACGATTGGTTCCGCCGTAGCCTCATGGCGGCGGAGCGCCTGCTGCTGGGCGGGATCTTCGCCCACTACCTCGCCCGCAAGCGCTGGATCGAGCGGGAAGTCTTGCGAGCCTTGGAAGGCGGCATCCGCCAGATCGTGATCGTCGGCGCGGGCTACGATACCCTTGCCTGGCGCCTGCACCGCGATTGGCCGGAGGTGGAGTTCTTCGAGGCCGATCACCCTGCCACGCAGGCCCCGAAGCGCAAGGCCCTGGGGAAGACCGCGAACTTGCACTTCATCCCCGGTGATCTCTCCGCGGTCTCGCTGCCGGAACTGCTCGTGCCGCATGCCAGCTACCGGCGGGATGAGGCGGCCATGATCATCGCGGAGGGCCTCACCATGTATCTGCCGGAGCCGCGCGTGCGCGCCTTGCTCGCGGCCTCCGCGATGCTGGCCGGGGAGAAGGGCCGGGTGATCTTCACCTTCATGGAAGCCACGGAAGAGGGATCGATCTCCTTCCGCGGAGAGAATCCGCTGGTCAGCTTCTGGCTGCACCTGCGGCGCGAGCCTTTCCGCTGGGGCTGCCGCCGCACAGAGCTTCCCGATTTCCTGCGCTCCACCGGCCTGCGGCCCGAGACCGTGGCGAATCACCGCGAGCTCCGTGCCCGCATCCTCGCGCCGCGCCGTGCGCCCTTGCTGCGTCTTGCACGTGGCGAGTGCCTGTGCCTTTGCGAACCCTTGGTACGATGAACCTAGGAGTTCTCTGCAACGACGTCCACTCGCGCCTCAATCCGGTGTGGGTGGCAGAGGTGAAGCGGCCGCGCAGCACGGAGGAGATCGCCGCACTCCTGCGCCGCGCCGTGCGCGATGGCGAATGCGTCTCCGTCTGCGGTGCGCGCCACGCGATGGGCGGGCAGCAATTCGGCGCGGGCACACTGCTGTTAGATTGCCGCGGCCTGAAGCATCTCGGTGCGGTCGATCGCGAGCGCGGCCTGGTGGAAGCCGGTGCCGGGCTCACTTGGACCGAACTGATCTCCGGCCTGCACGCCGGGCAAGAGGGCCACGAATCCATCTGGACCATCCGCCAGAAGCAGACCGGCGCGGATGAGCTGACCCTAGGTGGCTCGCTCGCTGCGAACATCCACGGCCGCGGCCTGCGGATGGGACCAATCATCGGTGACGTGGAAGCCTTCACCCTGGTGAATGCCGCGGGAGAGATCCTGCGCTGCAATCGGACGAAGAACGCGGAACTCTTCCGCCACGCCATCGGCGGTTACGGCTGCTTCGGCATCATCACCGCGGTACTGCTCCGCTTGACGCCTCGCGTGAAGGTGGAGCGGCTGGTGGAGATCACGGAGATCGATCGTGTCGTGGCAGCACTGGAGCAGCGTGCCGCAGAGGGCTCGCTCTATGGCGACTTCCAATTTTCCATCGATGAATGCTCGCCGGACTTTCTTAAGCGCGGTGTGCTCTCTTCCTATCGCAAGGTGGATGACATGCGGACCATGGAGCCCGCCACGGACCTCGGCACAGAAGATTGGGAAGAGCTGATCCACCTCGCCCACACCGATCGCGCCAAGGTCTTCGAGGTCTACTCCGGCCACTACCTGCGCAGCCACGGCTCGCTCTACTGGTCGGACACGCATCAGCTCAGCGTCTATCTGGAGGACTACCACTGCCATCTCGATGAGAAGCTCCACGCAGCACCAGCCACCGAGATGATCACGGAGCTCTACGTGCCGCGTCCTTCCATCGCCGCCTTCATGCAGCGCGCCGCCGCACTGCTGCGCCCCTCCGGCGTGCCGGTCATCTACGGCACCGTGCGCCTGATCGAGCGGGATGATGAAAGCGTCCTCGCTTGGGCGCGGCAGGACTTTGCCTGCGTGATCTTCAATCTCCACACGGAGCACAGCACGGCGGGCGTGGAGCGTTCCGTTGCCGCCTTCCGTGGCTTGATCGATCTCGCGCTGTCCTTCCACGGCAGCTACTTCCTGACCTATCACCGCTGGGCCCGCCGCGATCAGGTGGAGCAGGCCCATCCCGGCTTCCGCGATTTCCTGCGCGCGAAGGATGAGTACGATCCGGAGGGGCGCTTCCAGAGCGAGTGGTGGCGTCACTACCGCGATCTCTTCGCCGCCACTGCGCCATGACCCTCCACGAACCGGCCACCTTCTCCACCGATCTTCTGCTCGCAGGCCTCGGTGCCCTCTTCGCGCTGCGCTTGAAGAGGGTGGGGGAGTCATCCGCCGCGAAGCGCTGGTGGATCCGCGCGATGGCGCTGATGGCCCTCTCCGCATTCACCGGCGGCTGCCATCATGGCTTCGCACCGGAGGTCCCCGTAGCGCTTGAAGTCTGGTGGTGGCGCAGCGTCCTTTGGATCATCTGCGGCCTCGGCTTCGCGATGGGCATGAGCCTGCTCTGCGAACTCCGCCCCGCTCCGAAACGAAAGACATGGCGGACCCTGCTCCAAGCCAAGCTCGCGGTCGCTTGCATCGTGGTTCTCTTCAAGCCGCAGTTCGTCGTCGCCATGGCGGACTATGGCTCTGCCATGTTCGCGTGGCTTCTTACGGCGCTCGTCCTGCGGCGTGGCTGGGCTCTCCCGATGGCGGGCGGTGTCCTCCTGTCGATCGCGGCCGGAGCCGTGCAGCAGGCCCGCGGCTTCTCCCTGCCACCCCTTAATCACAACGATCTCTTCCACCTGATCCAGGCCCTCGCGCTCCTCGCCTTCTATCGTGCCGGAAAGCAGCTTGCCGGAGAAGCAAGCCGCCGGGAGCGGCGCAAATGCCAACTTACCGCTCCAGTTGCCTCGGAATAACGTGGCCCGATAAGCCGGGTCATCCATTTAAGTAAGCATTTCCAAATCATTCGGGCTGCGGGAACCCTTGGAAATGCCAACTTGCCCCGCCCCCCGCGGCTCGCTAGCGTCCGCGGCCATGAAGCTGAATCTCAAGACCCTGCTTGCCGCCACGGTCCTGCTCGTCGGGACCGCCGCTGCCGATGTCGCCGGCCTGGAGGTCAGGGGCCCGTACTCGAGCATCAAGCGCAACAAGGACGGCTCCTACGAGGAATACTCCCGCACCCCGGACGCCACCACCATCACGAAGCAACTCAAGAGCGCCAACCACACCCTGCTCACCACCACGGTCTACCGCATGAGCAAGGAGGGCAACCCGAAGACCTGCGATATCTTCGATGGCAAGGGCACCCGCCTCTTCAAGTCCAGCTACGGTTACGATAAGCGCGACAAAAGCCTGACCTTCGGCAAGCTGATCGAGGAGCGGATGTTCGATGCCCGGGTGGTGCGCAAGAAGCCCGGCACCGATGTGGAGATGCCGATCCGCCGCTTCATCTACACTTACGATGCGCTCGGCAACCGCTACGCGCCGATCGCGATCAACCTGATCCCGGGCAAGAAGGCGGAGGAAGTCTTCGGTGCCGGTCCTTCCGGCCTGCAGTTCGACCCCTTTGAGGGCGCGCCGCTGCCGACAGAAAAGGGCACGGCCAATCCGAAGGGCCAGAAGGTCGGCGGCAACGGCAAATAAGCCAGCAAGCCAAGGGCATCCATGCGCCCCCAGACGATCCTGGCCTGCCTGCTCGGTGTGGCCGTGGGTGCAGCCGGTTGGCTGCAGGCCTTCCATTGGAAAGCGGCTGCTCCCGCCGCTTCGAATGAAGAGGCGCAGAGCCGGATCGTCGAGCTGGAGACCGAACTCGACCTGTTGCGCCGGGAAAATGAGAGCCTGCGCTCGCTGGCCCAAGGCGGTGGCGAGGTGAAGGTTGCCCCGGAGCTGGTCCGCTTCGTCGAGCAGGCGCTGGGCCTGGACTTCCGCAGCAGCCCGCAGATCCACCGCATCGCCGGGGAGGAATTGCAGGACCGCATCGCCGCCACCATCGAGTCGCGCTACGGCCCGCATGGCCTCGATTCCCGCCAGCAGGCCTGGCAGTGGATGGGCCTGCTCGGTGCGGATGATCTCTTCGCCCCGCAGATCGCCGCCACCCAGTCCCTCGGCGCGCGTTCGTGGTTCGATAGCCAGAGCGGCGAGGGCTGGGTGACGCACCGCTTCGATCCGCAATCGATCCCGGATCAAGCCGCGCTCGCACGCACCCTCACCCGCATCCTCCTCCACCAGCACTACCCGCCGCCGCCCGGCTGGCCGGGAGACGAGGCGGCCACCGCACGCGAGGCGCTCCATCACGGCACCGCCCTCGCGATCGAGAACCAGTTCCTGGCCCGCCAGGCGCTGGCCACCGGCTTCACCGGCGTGAAGGATGAGAGTGGCGTGGCAGGCCTGTTAGACGGGCTGTCTTCCTTTGTGCGCGGCTTGGCTACCTTCCCGTCCTCGCGCGGTCTCGTCCGTGCTGGCCGGCTGATGGAGCAGAAGAAGATCCAGGAGGCCCTGCATCAACCGCCGCCGATTACCGCGAACTTCTTCCCCGGTCACGAGGACCAGCAGGCCGCGCCGCCAACGTTGCCCGTGGCCAAGGGCAATGTCCTGTTAGAAGAATCCGCCGGCATGCTCGGCCTGCGCCTCTGGCTTGAGCCGCTGGGGGAGGAAGCACTCCCTCTCGCCGACGCCTGGCGTGGCGACCGCTACCGCCTCTTCGCCACCGCGGAGGATGAAGTGCACCTCGTCTGGGAGATCCGCCTCACCACGCCGGAGGCAGCGGAGTCGCTCATGAAGTCAGCGCTGTCCCTGGCCGCAGCGCTCGCCGGCAGCTCGGAAGATCCGGCGGCGGGCACGGTGGTTGAGACGCCGGAGGGCCGCTTTCTCGTGATTCATCGTTCCGCTCCGGACAGTATCCGCTTCATCCATGCCGCGACGAAGGAAGCCGCGGCTGCACTCGCCCCCTGACCAAGCCAAGCCATGATCGCGGATGTCGCTGCAGGAATCGCCGATGGCCTCACCACCTTTGTCCAGGCGCTGCTTGATCTGGTCCTCTTCCTGGTGGAACTGGCCATCGGGTTGGTCTTCGGCATCGCCGACCTGATCGCATCCCTGCTCTTCCACCGCAGCGAGCGCTTCGCGCGGCCCGCGTGGATCCAGGCCCGACGGGAGAAGAAGGGCTCACCCTGGGCGAAGCTCCTGTTAGTCGGGAGCGTGGCGCTGAGCTTCGCCGCCTTCCATTTCGGCCGCACCGAGATCCATTTCCAGCACGATGGCCTGCTCCGCCCGACCCAGGTGCAGGTGGTCCTCTCGAAGGGAGATCGCAGCGAGGTGACAACCGTGGAGAAGGCGGAGCTCAGCTTCCTGCGCGGGCGCTGGGACCGGCTGGAGATTCGCGACGAACGCTACCGGCCCGCTGTCCATGAGATCTCCGGCCACAAGATGCACATCTGGCTGGACCGTGCCCCGACCCTGCGCAATGCGGTGGCGGATGCGGTGATCGCGGAAGGCTTGAATCGATTGAAGGGCATCTTCGTCGAAGGCGGTGAGAAGCAGGAAGCGGAACACAAGTGAACTTCGAGACCGACCTCAATCCCGACCGTGATCCGCCGCCGCTGCCACCGGGCTATGGCGTGGAGCCGGTGATCGAGACACCGCCGCTGCCGCCCGGCTATGGCGAACCGCTGCGGGAGGAGAAGCGGCCGAACCGCCGCCGCCCCCGCTGGCGGTTCAGGATTCCAGTCACCGCGGTCTTCTTCGCCGCTGCTTGCCTGGGGCTCTACTATGGACCGCTCAGCTATGTGGTCCATTTCGTGGATGACCGCGGCCGGGCCCCCGCCGAGTTCGTGGCCACCCTGCACGAGGGCAGCGATACCAGCCACGGGAAGCTCGTGATCGTCGAAAGGGGCGAGCTCCGCGTCATGCGCCTGCGCTGGAGCGCCATCGCCATCACCGACCAGAATTACGAACCCGGAAGCTCCGAGCTGAAGGGCGATGGCCAGCTCATCCACATCCAGCGCACCACCTCCCGCAAGCTCAAGGACGCCTACGACCGCTGAATGGGGGGAGGCCAGGCACGCCTGGTTGCCAAGATCACGTTTCCCCGCTGGAATGGCGCGGTGAACCCGCTGGCCTTTGCCGTCACCCTCTTCCTGGTGCTCGATCCCTTCGGGAATGCCGCGATCTTCCCCAGCATTCTGGCGAAGGTCCCGCAGGAGCGGCGCAGGGCGGTGCTTGTCCGCGAGTTGATCTTCGCCCTGATCATCCTCATGGGATTCCTTTTCGCGGGGAAGTACCTCCTCGGCTTCCTCGGCGTCAGGCCCGCCACCCTGAGCATCTCCGGCGGCATCCTGCTCTTCCTCATCGCCCTGGGCATGGTCTTTCCCACGCGCTCCCTGCTGGGCGGGGAGTCAGTGGATGAGGAGCCCTTCATCGTCCCGCTGGCGGTGCCCCTCATGGCGGGACCCTCCAGCATTGCGATCATCCTGCTCACCGCCTCCAAGTATGCGGACCAGACCCCGCTGATCGCGCTGGCGGTGGCCGGGGCTTGGCTGGGCTCCGCGGTCGTGCTGTATTTCTCTTCCCATCTGCTGCACTTCCTCGGCACGAAGGGTACCCGCGCCCTGGAGCGCCTGATGGGCCTGCTGCTCATCCTCGTCTCGGTTCAAATGTTCCTTGATGGGGTCGCCACCTACACCGCATCCTCCCGCCCGTGATTGCCCGACGCGTCATTTTCGAAGGCCGCGTGCAAGGCGTGGGATTCCGCTACACCGCCAAGGACCTGGCCAAGGGTTTCGAGGTCTGCGGCAGCGTGAAGAATCTCGTCGACGGCACCGTCGAGCTGGAGGTCATGGGCGAGCGGGAGGAGGTGGAAGCCTTCCTCAAGGAGATCGCCGAGGAATCGCCCCTCGCGCATCACATCAAGGGCATGCACGTGAAGAACATCCCGCCGCTGGAGGGCGTGAAGGGATTTACGATTGAGAGGTGAGGGTGCGCGGGCGTTCCCCGTCAGCGATCGGCGGCATGGATGTCCGTGTCTCCTCACGCGCCATCCGCAGTTGAAAAAACTTCCGCTCTCTTGCATTGTGGCGGCTCCACTGCCTTCCCCGCTCCGCCATGCGTCTCCGCCTGCTCCTCTCCCTCGGCAGCTTGCTGCTCCTGTCCGCTCCCGCCCACGCCCGCGACTACCGCTTCGATGGCTCGATGTCCGAGGAAGTCCTGCGCAGCTACCTCTCGCGCTCAATGACCCTGATGTATCTCCTCACGGGCGGCGGGGATTTCGATGACAACGTGCGCATGATGCAGCAGACCGGCGTGAAATTCGCCGGCCGCGCGATCCATAACTGGGGCCGCGAGCAAGGCGGCGAGCCGGCCCTGCCGCAGCGCTTGGAAGAAGCCCGCGCCAAGGCTGCCAAGATCCATGCCATGGATCCGGAGATCATCCTCCAGGGCTGCATCTTCGAGATCGTCTCGGAGGACGTGAACAAGCTCCCGGTCCCCGCCTGGGTCTTCGAGGCCTTCAATCTGCCCGTCGAGCAACGCAACTTCCGCTTCGATGGCATCAAGTACGAGAACGGCAAGGGCATCGACGAGTGGGGGAAGGGCACCTGCATCCCGGACGTGAGCCGCCCGGAGACCAAGCTCTGGTTCTACTACCTCGCCGCCTCCTACATCGACATCGGCTGCGAGGCGATCCACTACGGCCAGACCGAGATCATGAACAGCAATGATCCCGGCAATGCCAACTGGAAGGAAGTACTGGAGCGCGCCCGCGCCTATGCCAAGCAAAAGGCCCGCCGCCACTTTCTCCTCTGCGATTCCCACGTCCCGGGTGGCGGCCTGCTGGATGGGGACAAGCTGCTCTTCGACTTCCACTCCTTCCCGCTCCGCATCGAGGAACTCCCGGACCGGCCCCGCGATGCCCGCCTGCGCGTCGGCTACACGGATTCCATCTACGGCCGCAGCAAGGGCGGCGTGACGCCCTCCGGCTGGAAGTGCGAGCACCTGCCCTACCTGGTGGAGCTCGACAACTATGGACGTAGTAAGAAGCCCGGCGAGCCCGGCCAGGGCGCCCACTGGGTCTGGGGCTGGGACGAGATCACCTGGTTCTCCCAGCGGCCCGCCGCGGCGCGCAACATGTGGCTCGGCTACGCCTGGAAGTGGGTCCGCGACAACGATCCCGCCGGCTATCTCGAAATGCCCGGCATGCGCTGCCTCTCCGGCACCGCGGACCGCGCGACCTGGTACACCGTCAATCGCCCCACGAAAACGAACCCCGACTACCACGGCCAGGAAGATGCCATCCACGAGATCTGGAAGGCCGATCCGTGAGAGAGCGAGAGCAGGCCGCTCGATCTAACAGAATCGGGGGCCCGGGCTCTTGGTGGGCCAAGGCTCTTCGTCCCGGAGGGACAGCAGCAAGTAGCCGGGGGTCGAGCGCGATAGCGCGAAAACCCCCGGTCCTGTCGCCACGTGTATTGAATCCCGGCGGGATTCCAGCGAGTCCGCGTGGACCTCGAAGCTTACCCTTGAACGTGGTATTGGGGCTCATCCGCCGGAGCCTTTGCCGGGGTTCAGCCCCTGCTACCCCAGGCTCGCCTGTGTAAAGGCCTGCACCATCAAAAGCACCAGCGCTGCCAGCACCAAGATCCCGCTCAGGATCGTCCAGCGCTTCGTGAACCAATCGGAGCGGTGCCGCTCCAGCCACAGCGTGATGAGCACCCATGCCGCCGGGATCAGGAGCAAGAGAAAGCCCCAGTCCCGCACCAGGACCGCCAGCCAGGGCCCGCCGCGCATCCGCGGTGTCGCCGCCGTGAGCAGCGCCCCCGCCACGATCACCACGGACTGAGCCGCGGCGAAGATCGACTGCATGGCGTAGTCGCGGACGATCGGCATGACCTCGGGATGCCAGGTCCTCTACCAGATGCCGCCCTATTCGGGAAGGTCCATGGCGTGCAGTTCGCGCCCCACACCCTTGGCCTCCGCATGGAAGAACAGGCGGCTGCCGCTGCGGACGAAGTCCGCCGGCGCGGAGTCCGCCACGCCCGGCTTCAGGTCGCGGACCATGCGGGTACCGGCCAGGGTGCCGTCGCTGCGCCACAACTCCCTGCCGTGCGTGGCGTCCACACCGCTGAAGTAGAAGCTGTTGCCCGCGGCAAGCGTGGCTCCTGCGGGCACGTTGTAGCTTCCTCCCACTCGCCCCACCTTCACGGTGCCGGCGCTAGTGCCATTGGTTTTCCATAGGTAACTGTCCTTGGAGTCCTCTGCGAAGTAATAGATCCAGGCACCGGCCACGGTGGTGCCGGACACGTTTTCGATCGTGTCCACGGCATCGGCGTAAGCCACCGTTCCCGCCGCCGTGCCATCGCTGCGGTACCACTCCTTCTTCCCTCTGTCTTCGCTCAGGAACACATGCCGGTCGCCAAGGGCCTGGGACGATACGATCTGTCCAGGCGTGGAGGCCAGGAAGATGGTGCCATCCGCCGTGCCGTCACTGGTCCACAGCTGCCACTCGCCCGGGCCATAGCGCACGAAGAAATCGAGGCGTCCGCCCACCGCCAGAGGCATCAGCCCGGCATATCCGTTTTCCCCCGTGTCCAGCTCCTTGATCCGCTCCAGGCTTCCCTGGCCATTGGCCGCGGTGCGCCACAGGGTGAATTGCCGCGCGCCGCTGTCCGTGGTGAAGTAGAGATAGCCATCGACCAGGACGAGCGGACTGGCCAACAATCCGTGTTGCAAGAAGGCCGGGACATTCATCAGGTCCACCGTGCCTTGCGCGCTACCGTCGGTTTTCCACAAGTGGTAGGAAGAGCCCTCATAGGCGAGGAAGTACGCGACCTCTCCGACGGAAACCGTGCTGAAGGGGAGGTAAGTGAAAGAGGCATCCAGCGGGCGGGTCCCGGCAGCGCTGCCATCCGTGATCCACAGCGCGGCCACGCCGCCCGAGTTGAGCGTGAACAAGGCTTTCCCGGCGCAGTTGCCCACGGATGAAAGCGAGGCCGCAGGGTCGGACCACGAGTGGATGGGCCGGGTGCGCTTCTTGCCCCCGTCGCTGAACCACAGCTCGACACCTGGTGCCCCGTCTTCCGGCGCGAAGACCACGCCACCATCCCCCACGGGCATGAAGGGCGCAGGCGCGGGAAAGATGTAGTCGTAGGTGAAGGCATCCTTGCTGCTCTTTTCCAAGCTCGTGACCCGCATGGTGCTGCCGGCGCTGCCTGCGGTACGCCACAGCCCCTCCTCCAGGGTGCCCCAGCCGGAGCCGAAGAAGAGCGAGTCCCCCGCGGCTTTCATCACGGGGTGCTCCACTCCACTGCCGCCCTCGCTCAGGAGCTTGAGGCGCATGGCAGACCCGGCGCGGCCATCCGTGCGCCACAGGCTGTAGTCCAGGGAGGGCTCGCTCGTCGTGTAGTAGAGCCACTTGCCGGCGACTTCCAGATCGCCTTCAAGGCCGAAGACGGGAGCGGTTCCCAGATCCTCGATCGGGAAGGTGCCCTGCGGTGTGCCGTCGCTGCGCCAGATCTTGCGGCGTGAGTCATCATTGATCGCCTCAAAGTAAACCGCACCCTGATAAGCGGTGAGATGCAGCCCGCTCGGGCGGTAGGGCAGCTCCGCCTCCGCCTCCAGCAAGGCCAGCTTCCTGGTTCCTTGCTGGGTGCCATCCGTGACCCACAAGCTTGCATCCGAGTCTTCGCCAAAAGCGAAGAAGACCTGCTTGCCGATTGCGGTGAAAGGGCGGTCGCGGAACGAGGCAAAGCCGTCCACCCCCGCCAGGCGGTGCGAGGAGCCGGGAGTGCCTTGGCTGATCCACAACTGGGCGTGGAAGCTGTCGTTGAAAGTGATGTAGAGGCTGCCATTCACCGCCTGCATGGCCTGCGGCCAGAAGCCCGTGTCGAGCGGCAGGGATTCGACGAGCGTGGTCCCTGCGGCAGTGCCGTCGCTTTTCCAAAGCTGGTTGGCGCTGGTGAAGAAGGTATCCTTCCCGAGCGTGGCGAATGGCCCGAAGCGGTCGAAGGGCCGGAGCCCGTTCGAACCGGCAGGGTTGAGGGCCTCGGTGCTGCCGGGCTTGCCGCGCGTGCACCACAGGGTCGGCGCGCTTCCGTCCACGGGGTAGGTGTAGAAGAAGATCCGGCCCTCGGCGGCGTGGATGGGGGCGGGGTTGCCGCCCTCGGCTCCCGGCTCCAGGTCCACCACCATGCGGGTGTCCTTCGCCGTCCCGTCGCTGCGCCAGAGTTCCAGGCCGTGCTTGCCGTCGTCGGCCTGGAAATAGATCACCTTGCCATCGGCCACCGGGGGAGCCCAGGTGGAGTCCAGTGCGCCCTTCGCTCCGGGGAAGAGATTCTTGAGCAGGCGGGCTTCGCCGCTTTCCCCCGCCACCCACATCTCGTTGCCCATCGTGGTGGAATAGCGGCTGAAGACCACGTGCTGGCCCACCGTCTCTGCCCACACGATCCGGGGTGTCACCCCGCCCGGGCTACGGTTGATGTCCTCCACCAGGTGCGGGGCCTTGGATTTTCCTGCGGCGCTGGCGGCCAGGATCGCGAAAAGGCAGGAAAGATGGCAGAAGCGGAGCATGTGCCGCAGTTAGTCCGCCCGGAGCGGTCCGGGGCGAGCCGAAAGTCCCGGGGCTGCGCTTATGCTCTGCAAGATTGCGACAACCACTCCAGATAAGCCGGCAATCCCCCCGCCACTTCCAGCGCCAGGATCTCCGGCACCTGATACGGGTGCAGCTCCCGGATCGCCGCCTCCAGCTCCGCATAGCGCGTTGTCTTGATGATCCCCAGTACCTCCGCCGCCTGCTCCACCTTGCCCTCCCAGCGGTAAATGGATTCCACCCTCGGCAGGAGATTGACGCAGGCTGCCACTTGCCTTTCCACCAGGGCTGCGCCAATCTGTCGCGCCTGCTCGATGTCGGGGAAGGTGCACAAGACGACCATGGCGTTTTCCATGCCGCATCACTGAACCCCGGACCGCGAAAATGGCACCACGAATCTGACGAATCCCACGAATCTCTTCCGGAACCTTCTGATTCGTAAGATTCGTCGGATTCGTGGTGCCTCCCTCTTCCCATCCCCGCTGATCTTTGAAACCCGGCTTCCTCGATAAACTCCTCGCCCGCATCGACCGGATCGATCCGGCGGAGGCGCGCCAGCTTCTCGACCGCCTGGTGCGGGAAAAGGGCTTCCTGGAGCAGGTCTTCGAGGCTCTGCACGAGGGCGTGATCGTGCTGGATGACGAGGGGGAGATCTCCTTCATCAATGGCGCCGCCTGCCGCTTCTTCGGCATCAATCCGGAGGAGGCCGCTGGCACCTCCCTTCCGGCCCGCATCCCGGGCCTCGACTGGGCCTCGCTGGTCAAGCCGGGCATGGTCGTCTCCCGGGACATCGAGATCTACTATCCGGAGAATCGCTTCCTGAATTTTTACCTCTCGCCGATCGAGCCGGACCATCGGCCCGGCGCCGCCTATGGCTGGGTGATGTTGGTGCGCGACCTCACCGACACCCGGGCGGAGGCCGAGCAGACCCTCGAATCCGAGCGCCTCAATGCCCTGACCCTCCTTGCTGCCGGGGTCGCGCACGAGATCGGAAATCCGCTCAACTCGCTGGACATCCACCTCCAGCTCATGGCCCGCAAGCTGCGCAAGCTACCACCCGGCGACCGCGGGCCGCTGGAGGAAAACCTCACGACCGCGCGGAATGAGATCAAGCGTCTGGACACCATCCTGCGCCAGTTCCTCCAAGCCATCCGCCCCACCACGCCGAACCGCGAGCGCTGCGATCTGCCGAAGATCCTCTCCGATGCGGTGAAGCTGTTAGAGCCTGAACTCGCGGCCCGCCACATCGCCGTGCAGCTTTCGCTCGCGCCTGACTTCCCGCTCATGGAAGTGGATGCCGGGCAGTTCCAGCAGGTCTTCTACAACCTCCTGCGGAACGCCTATCAGGCCATGAACTGCGAGCGCGGTGTGATCCGCGTGGAGGCCCGCGCCAACGATTTCGAAGCCACCTTCACCATCGAGGACAACGGCACCGGCATTCCGCCGGAGCAGATGGGCTCCCTCTTCGAACCCTACCGCACCACCAAGCAATCCGGCACAGGCTTAGGGCTCCTCATCGTGCGCCGCGTCGTTCGGGAGCATGGAGGAGAGATCGAGATCCAGAGCGAGCCGGGCACCGGCACTAGAGTGCTCATCCACCTGCCACGAGGCCCGCGGCCGGTGAGATTGATCGAATCCGCCGATCGCGTGATCGATATCGAAGCAAGTAGTCACTAGCCGGAACACTAATGGCGATCCCTCTCACTGAAGAAACTTTCCGCCAAACCTTCCACCCGCCGATGAGGCGCTTGGGTGAGGATGAATCTTTCCGCCCTGTTCCTCTTGGTGGGTATATCGATCAGTGTATCGTTGAGCTGGGTCTACCCACGACGCGGGAGGAGATTGAAGTGCATCATGTCTACGTTTCTGGGGATCAACGTTACACGCACGTGATTCTCTTCTACGGGGAATCTAACCGATACCTCGTGGTAGTGGTAGCCCATCCGCAAGACGAGATCTTCGGCCATCGCTTGCTCTGCCTTGATACCGAATACGGCCTCGCCCCTTCCCCATGACTCCCACGCTCCTCATCGCCGACGACGAAAAAGCCACCCGCGACGGCCTCCGCGCTGCGCTGGACGAAGAATTCGACGTCTACCTCGCCTCTAACAACAAAGAGGCACTCCAGGTCCTGAAGTCCGAGCCGATCGACCTCCTCCTCACCGACCTGCGCATGGGCGGGGACTCCGGCATGGACCTGCTGAGCGAGGCCGTGAAGCTGGAGCATCCGCCGGTAGCGATCATGATGACCGCCTACGGCTCCGTGGACACGGCGGTCGAGGCGATGCGCCGCGGTGCCTGGCACTTCGTCACCAAGCCGCTCAATCTCGATGAGGTCGAGATGACCCTCAAGCGCGCCCTGCGCAGCCGCAAGCTGGAGGTGGAGAACCGCGAGCTCCGCCAGCAGATCGCGGATGCCCCGGGCCTCGAACGCCTCGCCGGGAAATCCCCCGCCATCCAGCGCGTCATCGAAGTCGTCCGCCAAGTCGCGCCGACCCGCGCCACGGTCCTGATCGAGGGCGAGTCCGGCACCGGCAAGGAAGTGGTGGCGCACGCTATCCACCGCCTGAGCGGCCGGCCGCAGGAGAAGTTGGTCATCGTCCACTGTGCGGCGCTGGCTCCGCAGATTTTGGAAAGCGAGCTTTTCGGACATGAGAAGGGTGCCTTCACCGGGGCCATCCAGCGCCGCATCGGCCGCTTCGAGCAGGCGGACGGTGGCACCCTCTTCCTCGATGAAATCGGCGAGATCGACCCCAGCATCCAGGTGAAGCTGCTGCGCGCCCTCTCCGAGCGGACCATCGAGCGCGTCGGCTCGAATACCTCCGTGAAGGTGGATGTCCGCCTCGTGGCCGCGACCAACAAGAACCTGGCCGCCATGGTCGCCCGCGGGGACTTCCGGGAGGACCTCTACTTCCGCCTGAATGTCGTCCGGATCGAGATGCCGCCCCTGCGCGAGCGGGCGGAGGACATTGTGATCCTCGCCGGGGCCTTCCTGAAGGAATTCGCGGAAGAGAACGGCCGCCCGGTCAAGCCGCTCAGCGATGCCGCCCTGGCCCGCCTGCGCGCCTACCCCTGGCCGGGAAATGTCCGCGAACTGCGCACCGCCGTCGAGCACGGCGTGGTGATGAGCAATGACCCGGTGATCGATCTCCAGCACCTGCCCGGCGCCGTGTTGGGGGATGGTCCGCTGCCAGTGCTTTCCGCACCCTCCTTCAGTCTTCCCGCGGGCACTCCCGTGACGGTCCCGCCCGACGGGAAAATCACCCTTGCCGCCCCCCGGGAATTCAACTTGCATGCCCTCGAAACCAGCGCCATCCGCTCCGCCCTCGCTCAAGCCGGCGGTAACCGGACGCGGGCCGCCGAGCTACTCGGCATCAGTCGTCGCACCCTTCAGCGCAAGCTGAAGGAGGAAGAGGACTGAGACCCGGCGACGGCATACCGACCGCGATCCACATGAGCAGCCCCACGACCTCGCATTTTGAAACGGCGGTGATGATTCGCCGGATCCTGTTTTTCCTGTTCCTGATCATTGTCACCCTGGCGAACCTTTTCCCCCTCTTCCGCGGGCTGGAGTCTCCGCAGGCCATGGAGCAGGCTTCGATCGCCCGCGAAATCGCCCGCGGCGAAGGCTTCGTCACCAAGATGATCCGGCCGCTCGCCTACTATGAGGCGGAGAAGACCAACAAGAGCCGCGTCCAATTCACCGGCTTCCGGGACACCTACCACGCTCCGCTCAATCCCCTGATCGAGGGCGCGGTGCTCAAGGTGGTGGGCGCGGACAAGCCCGGTGCCTGGCCGATGGCCAACAAGGAGATGATCTATCCGCTGGACCGGATCATCGCTTTGGTTTCCACGCTGTTTTTCCTGATGTCGATCGGGGTAACCTACCTGCTGGTGGGGCGGATCTTCGATCCCAAGATCGCGGGTGTGACCGCGCTGCTCATGGTGCTCTGCGACTTGATGTGGCAGTTCTCCCAGAGCGGCCTGCCCCAGATGCTGATGCTGCTGCTCTTCTCCTGCGGCCTGTATTTCACCTACCGCGCCTTGGAAGCGCAGGAGGAAGGACGCGTGAGCTTCGGGATGGCGATGCTTGGCGGGGTTTTCTTCGTCCTGATGTGCCTGGCGCACTGGATGGCGATCTGGATTTTCCTCGGCTACGCGATCTTCGTGGCCGTGGCCTTCAAGCCGCGCGGCGCGGTGGCGCTGGCCGCGGTGGCCATGCTGGCGGTCGCGATCGCCTTCCCGCTGATCCGGGCGCACAGTATCACCGGCCAGCCCTTCGGCACCGGCTTCTACGTCTTCTACAATGGCCTGGGCGGTGCCGCGGAATCCATGGTCATGCGGAATCATGACCTGCGCAGCGAGCCGCTCCGCATCGATGGGCTGCTGGTCAAGATCCTGGCCACCACCCTGGTCCAGGCCTCGGACCTGCTGCCCTTCCTGGGGGGTATCCTGGCCGCGCCGGTCTTCTTCCTTTCGCTCCTGCATCCTTTCAAGCGCAAGACCATCGCGAACTTCCGGTGGGGCATCCTGCTGATGTGGTTCTTCGCCGCGCTGGGCATGGCCGTGTTCGGGATCGACCGCGAGCGCTCCACCCACGCGAACCAGATCCACATCCTCTTCGCCCCGATCATGGCGGCCTATGGCTTGGCCTTCATATCGATCCTGTGGAGTCGCCTGGATGTGGTGGCGAATGTACCCTTCCTGCGGAATGCCCACTTCGTGGTGGTCGTCGTCCTCTCCGCCGCGCCCATGCTGCTGGCGGTGCCGAACCGCGTGCGCCTGGCCATGCAGTTCAGCGAAAACGGCTTCCCATGGCCCAACTACCGCGCGGACCAGTTGAGCAAAAAGCTGCCGGATTTGATGAAGCCCCGCGACTCCTCCGGTGCCCTCATCGAGAATACCCCCAAGATCGCGGTCTCCGATCAACCTTGGGCCGTGGCCTGGTACACCGATACTCCCTGTGTCTGGCTGCCCAAGACGCGCAAGGGCTTTGAGAAGCTGGAGGCCGACGCCGATTCCCTGGGCACCCCCTTCGCGGGAATTCTGGTCACGCCAAGTTCCTTCGACAGCGCCTCGGCGGGTGTGCTCCGCAGCCAGTATAGCGAGTTTATCTCGCTGATCTTCAACGGCTATATCAATATGGCGACGTCCCCGGGTCCCTCCAACCGCCCGGTCAACATCCTGGAACTGGATCCCAAGATGCAGGGAATCTGGAACCGCTACAGCCTGATGCAGTCCCTCTCCGGCGGGGATTTCCTCTGGTATGGCAGCAAGAGCAACGCCCCGGAATCTTCCCGCTGATGGCCCGCAAAAAGCAGGAAACCGGGGATCCGCCCGGGGACGGCGGCAGCTTCGAGGAAGCCCTCGCCGAGCTTGAGTCCATCGTCGCCGCGATGGAAGAAGAACAACTTCCGCTTGAGGAATTGGTGGCCCGCTACGAAAAGGGCTCGAAATTGCTGGCGCGCTGCGAGACGGTCCTCGCCTCCGCCCGGAAACGCCTCCAAACCATCTCCGCCCAAGCCGCCGCAGAAGCCGGTGCCCGCGGAGAGGTGGACGGCGCTCCGGACGTAGACGATGAACCTGACGGCCCCGCCGACCTCCCGGACGAACAAGACGACGATGACGACATCCGCCTCTTCTGAGCACTCTGCCCTCGGACCCCTGCTTGCCGCCATCCGCTCGCCCGAAGACGTCAAAGCGCTCCCCGAATCCGATCTGATCAAGCTGGCCGCGGAGATCCGCCACTCGCTGATCACCTGCCTGTCCCGCACCGGCGGTCACCTGGGCCCGAACTTGGGGGTGGTGGAGCTGAGCGTGGCCCTGCACCGGGTCTTCTCCACACCGCAGGACCAGTTCGTCTTCGATGTGGCCCACCAGGGCTACGTCCACAAGATGCTGACCGGCCGCGCGGACAAGATTCACACGATCCGCACCTACCAGGGCCTGAATGGCTTCCTGCTGCGCTCCGAGTCCGAGCATGACAGCTACGGCGCAGGCCACGCCGGCACCGCCCTCTCCGCCGCGCTCGGCATGGCCGCCGCCCGCGATCTGGCCGGGGAGGACTCCCACGTCGTCGCCGTCGCCGGGGATGCCGCCTTCACCTGCGGCCCGACCCTGGAGGCGCTGAACAACATCGCGGAGACCACCAAGCGCTTCATCGTCGTGCTGAACGACAACGAGTGGTCGATCGACAAGAACGTCGGCGCCATCGCCCGTTACTTCAACGCGCTCCAGACCCACTCGACCTACGCCAGCGTGCGGAACAGCGCCGCGGACTTCGTCGAAAAGATCGCTGGCAAGGCGGTGCGCAAGCTGGCGCACAAGGTGGAGGAGGGGGCTAAGAACTTGCTCTTCCCGAACGTGCTCTTCGAAAAGTTCGGCCTGCGCTACTACGGCCCGATCGATGGCCACGATCTGCCGCTGCTGGTCCGCACCTTCGAGCACCTCAAGACCCTGAACGAGCCGGTGGTGCTCCACATCATCACGGAGAAGGGCCGCGGCTACCAGCCGGCGCTCGATAACCCGGGCAAGTTCCACGGCCTCGGCGCTTACAAGATCGAGGACGGCTCGGTGGATGTGTCCACCACGCCGACTTGCTCGGACATCTTCGGCCGCACCGTCACGGACATGGCGAAGGCGGATCCCAAGCTGGTAGCCATCACCGCGGCCATGCCCGGCGGCACCAAGCTGGAAATCTTCAAGAAGGAGCTGCCCGGCCGCTACTACGACGTGGGCATCGCGGAGGAGCACGCCGCGCTCTTTGCCTGCGGCATGGCCACGAAGGGTTACAAGCCCTTCCTGGCGATCTACTCCACCTTCATGCAGCGCGCCTACGACATGATCATCCATGACATGGCGCTGCAGCACCTGCCCGTGCGCCTGTGCATGGACCGCGGCGGCCTGTCCGGCGATGACGGCCCGACGCACCACGGTCTCTTCGACATCGGCTACCTGCGCCCCGTCCCCGGCATCGTGCACATGCAGCCGGCGAATGAAGCGGAATTCGTGGCGATGCTGAAGTGGATGGCCACCTACGAGGCCGGCCCCACGGCGATCCGCTACCCGCGTGGCACCATCAATGGCACCCCGCTGGACGCGCCGGTGGAGCCGATCGAGCTCGGCAAGGCGGTCGTCGCAGCGGAAGGCACGGATGTCCTGCTCATCGGCCTCGGCACCCTGTTCTCCATGGCGGAAAAGGCGAAGGCCATGCTGGAAGCGAAGGGCCTCTCGGTGGCGCTGGTGAACCCGCGCTTTATCAAGCCTCTCGACAGCAGCGTGATCGAGCGCCTCGCCAAGCAGTGCAAGGTGGTCTGCACATTCGAGGACCACGTGCTGCACAACGGCTTCGGCTGCGGCGTGATCGAGCTGCTCTCGGACGCCCGCATCACCACGCCGGTCGAGCGCATCGGCTGGCCGGACCAATTCGTGGAACACGGCAAGCCGGACATCCTCATGAAGCTCCACGGCCTGACCGCGGAGAACGCGGTGGAGAAGGTGATGAAGCATTTCTAAGCGATCCCCGACCTCTGCTCCCCACCCCATGGTCTGGCTGCTCAAGCTCCTTCATCCCCTGGTGCTCGAGATCAAGGCCGGGAAGGTGAGCGCGGCGAAGGGCCGCTTTCCCGCCCGCGCCCTGCGCGAGGTGCAATTGGTGGTCACGGAGGCTGGCCTCACGAAGGGCGCGATCTATGCCGACGAGGCGGGCCGCTACCATTTCTCCGGCGGAATCCCCGCGGACTGTCATCAGCGGTTGCGGAACACGCTGACCTCTCTTTCATAGGGGAAGTCATGGCCGAGTTCATCGAAAAGGTGGCGACCGAGTGGGTGGAAGTCCGCGCCAAGCACCTGCGCGTGCGCAAGGGCCACCCGAGCTTCACCCAGCTCAGGCAGCTCCGCGAGCTCTTCGAGGCGGACAGCCTGCCGGTGATGAGCTCCTTCTGGATCACCCGCGACAAGCGCATCCACTTCAAGCCGAACTTCCCGTCCTCCCTGCGCCCCGCGGTGCGGAAGATCATGGATGTGTAGGGATCCCTCCGGTTCTCAGAGAGGTGGCGCGGGGGGCGTGAGCTTCTCGATATTGTCTTGCAGGCGGTTCCGCTGGGTTTGAAGGCCGTTGATCTCTGAAGACAACCTCGATCGGTCTGCGGAACCCAGATTCGCCGCCCGCGCGTCCTTGAGTGCTTGCCGCTGGGTTGCAAGTTCCTGATCGAGTCCATTCATCACATCGCGGGAACTGGCCAGGGTGCCATCCAAGCTCGCCCTGTCGGCACGCGCGGTGGTGACCTTCGAAGCCAGCACGTCATTGAATTTTCGCGCTGCCTCGCGTGTTGAAGACGCGTTCTTGATTGCGACCTGCAGGTTGTATTCCCGTCCGGCGTATTGCTCGCGTTGTTTCACCTTGTGGTCCGCATAGAGCGCTCCGCCGCCAGCACCCGCGGCTCCGCCAATCAGCGCCCCTTCGAGAGCGTGATCATTGTGCGCCCCGATCACCCCGCCGACGAGGGAGCCCAAGATAGCTCCCCCCACGATTCCCTGTGTGTAGGTGTTCTTGGTTTCGAATTTCTTCCGGCCCTGGAATTCCCGTTTTGCTTGGTAAACCGAGGGATCACCCGTGGTCGTGGCGCAAGAAGAGAGGGCGATGAGGCCGCAGCAAGAGAGGGCCTTGATGGCCGGGAGGATAGCTTTCATGGGGAGTTTATTGGATTTGGATGAGTTTTTGCAGCGTGTGGTTCAGTCCGTCGATTTCGCCTTCAATGTCGGATCTTTGCTGGAGCAGTTCCGCGTCATCGCGGCCCTCCTTCCGGGCATCGCCGATGTCGCGGTTCAGTGCCACCTTCTCCTGCTCAAGAGCTGCGATCCGTGCCTTGATCCGGGCGATTTGGTTCCGACGGGTCTGATTGCCTTGTTTGATGTTGGAGAGAGTCTTCCCTTGGGCGTCTGCCGAAGCGCGGGAGGCGGCGGTATCATGCTCGATCTCCGCGAGGTCCTTTCTCATCCGGTCATGCCGCTGGTCAGCGAGTTGCGGGCTGAAAAAAATCGAATCCTCGTAGGGATCGCCAGTGCTCGCGCAGGAAACAAGGTGCAGGCTCGCGGCAAGTGCGGCGAGCCAAGTGATGCTCGATCTCAGGGGGTAGGTCTTCATGGGGGTGTGGCTTCTTTGAAATCCTGGAAGATCTTCTTGAGATCCAAGCTGCCATAGCGGCGGGTCTCTCCCAGATGGCGCTTGGCAAGACCCAAGGCGATACCCTTGTCGGCCACCCCTGCCACCGTGCCCGATGCACCGGTGAACTCGGTTTCGACGATGCCGGCATCCACCTTCGCCAAGCGGTCGAGGGTTTTCCGGTAGGTTTCGATTTCATCGCGGATCTCGTCGTCCTTTGCCCTCGCCGCCTGCTGGAAGAGAAGACCGTCCTGATGGATCTGCTTGGCCCGTTCCGAGATTTCCAACTTGGTCCGTCCCACCTCGGTCCGGTTGTCTTGGGCATGCAGTGAGGCATCCGCCTCCGTTAGCGCGATCGCGAGGGCGCGGTGCATCTTGATCATGCGATTTCCACCCACCACCAGGGCGTCCACCTCGCGGCGTGCTTCTTCCCGGACCACTTCAGGCGATCGCGGGGGATTGGGAGCAGGAGTGATCAGCGGCTGCGGGGGAACTACTTCCCTTCGATCTGCCTGGTGCAGCTCTCCGGCCTTCTTGTCATTCTTGTCAGGCCACGCCGCTGCGATGGCCGCGACCAGGGTCACCCCCGCCGTGGCCGCGGCAATTCGCCTGGGGGTCACCCACCCGGCGCCGGCGGAACTTTCAGAAGCAGCCGGAAGCGGCGGCACCACCTCGCAGGCGGAGCAGCCGTGAAAGCCGGAGAGCTTTGCGCACACGCTGCGCAATTCTTCACTCACCTCCTTGCCATGGAAGTGGCAACACTGGTTGTTGCATCGGAGGGGCATCAGGTCACCTCGACATCGGTTGCATCAGCGCCCACGGTCCCGCTTTCGATCCGCTGGGGCAGGTCCGTCCCGGCAGCCGGCACCGAGCCCTTCATTCCGGCCTCCATCATGCGGATATAATGCGCATTGCCGTTGGCGGTGCCGGCGGATCCCTCTTGCGCGCTGCCGCTCATCAGATTTCCCACCGGCTTCACGGCCTCCGTGAGCTCGGCCTTGGCATCCTTCAGCCGCTGCTCGAAGAACTTCACAATGTCTTTCTTCAGATTGGCTTGAATCGAATTCGGGCCACCCTTGGCGACTTCCACGTCGTAGGCGCCATTCGCTTCCGCGAGCGCCTTCATCGCTTGCTCCACCCGCTCCATGTGGATTTTGGGATTGTGAACGATGCTCCCGAGGATCGTCCCGCGCGCCGACATGGGCTCGAAGCTGCGGACAACCATCAGGATGCCGAACTCCTCGGCAATCCGGGGGATGGCATTTCCTTCGCTTGAGATGCCCTTTCCTTGGAGAGACCCATGGAATTCGGAAATGATGCTGCCCAAGCGGACCATCACCCGGTCGGCGATGGCCTTGGGGCTCATTCCCTGCTGGGCCCAATCTTCCAACATGGAATAACGGCTCGGGCGGAACGAGGAAACCGAAAGCCCCATCTTCCAAATGACCTGATCCGCGAGGTTCTCTGAATTCAGGGTAAACTCATGCTCTGCCGGAAGCGCCTCCTTGAGGCGCCTCCACCAGTCCGCTGCCTTCTCAAGGGGAGAAATGTTCCAATCAACCTCCAGTCCCAGCTCCGAACGGATTTCATCCCGGATCAGCTTGCTCCTCGCGCTGCTGATATCGGCCAGTGAATCCACCTCGGTGCTGCTCATCGTGCTTTCGATATGGGACAGGAAGGCGGATCTGATCCGCCGTCTCAGCTCCACGATCTGGGTTTCCACGTGCCCGTGCAGCACATGCGCGACCTTTTTCGCGCAGCCAGGTGCCACCGCCTTGACCTTGATGATTGGCAAGAGGTTGTTGTCGGAATCCCCCACGCGGATCCGCAGTGGTTCGCCATCGAACTCGATGACGTGTGGCAGCTTGCCGCGTGGAACCAGGTATTCGACGATCTTCTTCTTCAGCGATTTGAACGCGGCGACCGCCATCCTCTGGGAGAGTGTCGAGGCGATCTTCTCCAAGTCGACCTCCACGATCTCGTCGCGGGTGCTGTCGTAGTCCGGACCGAGTTCCCGGATGATGTAAACGCTGGATTGATGGTTCATGGGGAGGTCAGATACTATAGAGTTTGTAGAGCGATCCCAGGATCGCCTGGATCCGGACGTAGGCCTTTTGGTCGTCCTCAGTGTAGCCAAGGCCTGGCAGCCGGTTCGAAAGATCCTCGCAACACGCCAGGACGACATTCTTCACCAGCGGCAAGACCTCGAAGCCCACCTGCCTGAGGATTTCTTCCGCCGCCTCGAAGACGATCGAAGGAGGATCCACAGGCTGATTCGAGCAAAGCCATAGGAGGCATGAGGCAATCGCCAGGGCCTTGAGGTCGGCAGGGGATGCGCCGTCGGCGATCTCCTCATCCAAGAAGCGCTCCGCGAAAACTTCGGGGAACTTCGGATCGAGCAGCGACTTCAGGAGAGCCTGGTATTGGACCGAATCCTTCTCCGGCAGTGCGGAGCCCGGATGTGGGTGCCCGCTTGCTTCCAGCCGCTGGTTGAAATGTTCCCGCAACCACGCCGGGATGAATCCCAAAAGTGCCCGCTTGTAGATGGAGCCCTCCTTCTCGGCGGAGTCGGCCCAGGTGGAGATCATTCCGAGATTTGCGGCGGCGACCAGGGGCGAGCGGGCTGATTCCCACGCAAGGTCATCAATGAAGGCCCAGAAGGTATCCGTACTGCCCCTTCCCAGGCAGATTTTGGCATGTGCCGCGTAGGTGAAGGCATCCACCTGCCGGAGGTTCCAGCACAGCTTCCATGCGATCAGCGAGGCCCCGTAGTCGCAGAGCCTTGTGATCAGGCGGTCTACGATGGCGGCGGATTCCGGCTCCGAGAGGAGGCTCATGCAGACCAGGCCGACCCGCTGGCAGAACTGGTAGCGCAGTGCACGGGTCCGCCTGTTCCGTTCAAAGGCTTCGGACAACCAGGGAATAAACAGGGAAGGGTCCGATCCCGGCGGGATCACGATCGGCATTCTGCCCTCCAGCCATCGCGAACACTGCTTGCAGAGAAGAGGCAGCCAGCGCTTGGCAAAGATGTCGGGAAGCTGCTTCGCCACCAATCCCAATGCGGCAATGCAGGAACCCAGCACCTCGCGCTGCTCATCCAGGGCGTCTTCCCGGAAAAGAACGAAGCCCTTGGTTTCCGCGAGGGCCTCTAACAATTCCCACATGGCAAGTCCGTCTTGCCAGGCGGCCGCTTCCGCGGAGAGTGCCAGCTCCGGGCTGGCGAAGGCGATCTCCCGGCTGCCACGGGAGGTATCGAGCCGGAGGCCGCATTCCTGGAGAATTGTCGGCCGGAGTTCCTGCCACACGTCCACAGCCAAGCGGGAGGAGCGGGTCATCGTTCTGCCGCTGCCCGTAGTGAAATCAAGGGAACGGTCACCCAAGGCCGATACCACGAATTCCGAGAAGCGATCCTCCGGCAGTGGACCGAAAAGAACCGAGACCCGGATCACGGTCCGCTGGATGCCATCCCGCACCGCTTCCTTGAAGGGCCGCTCCTCCTGGATCCCTGCCGGGGTGAAAATCTCCGCGTGGGTATAAGCACGCTGCCCTTCGCTCCCGGCTGCTGCTCCGCTGACCGCGATGCTGCGATGCGGGATGTTTTCGTGGGGTTTGCGCGGGAAATTCCGTTTCGAATCGGTGAGGATCAAGCAGCGGAAATAGCCATTCCCATCCTTGCGCACCTTTTCGGAAGCCTCCGAGAAGCGGGGCAGCAGGTTCTCGACGGAGGAGGGGTCCGCAGTGATGACGAGAAAGCCAAGCTCCTGGGTGCCAGGATCGTCGCTGGCCCGGCCCACCCGCTCGAAGATGGTTTCGAAGCGGGCGTCGGTGCCGCGCTTGATCCACCACCGGGGACGAATCCCCGTCGCTTTGGGAGCGAGGTGCGCGGCTATTCCCAGGCGGTCCCGTTGGCTTCCGCCGGAGATGACCAGCAGCCGGTAGTTGTCGTGCAGGTCGGAGATATCCCGGATCAGGGCGGCATAGGAAGCGAACTGCTCGGCGGAGATTGCGTGCTGGTCCGGATCGAAGTCTTCGCAACCCTCCAGCTTGTCAGCCGATGAGGGTGAGGCGTACGACTTGACGACATCCTTCGAGAAGGTTCTGGCGGACCCTTTATCCGGATTTTCCGGCTCATCGGCAAGCCCCGCCGGACCGCTTCCGACCGGGGGGGCGGTGGGCGGTATTTTGCCATCTCCGGTGCTCGGCTCGGTAGCGGGTGTCGTCGCCACGGGAGCCGCCGCAGGCGTGGCAGGGCCGCTTGCGGTCGCAGTGCCTGCCACGGGAGCGGCTGGCGTGTCAGGGGATGTCGGTGATGGATCCATTGAGCCAATCCTTCCAGCGCAGTTTTGCGAGGATCTTTGCGAACTCGTAGGGAGAGGAGAACGAAGCGTTGCCGGCCCGGGTGCCCGGCTCGCGCAGGCACTCCTTGATGGTGGTGAGCCATTCCTCCTGGAGAAGCCGGTGGCGCTCAGGCTCTTTGTCCGCGCAGTAGTTAACCAGAGCCCCGTCACTCGCGAACAAGGTTATCATCGCCTTGGTGTGGACTTTCGAATAGGCGTGTAGCCATTCAAGATGAGTGTAGGAGTAAAATTTGTCCGTGTAGCCGGAAACCCTCACCCCGGACGGTTTGCCGTAAGCTTTCCCAACCAGGCATATCACCCCCACGGATGCGTCGATCTTGGAATTCACAACTTCCGAAATTTCTCCGCCTGGGGTCTCGAATCCCTTCATTTCAATGGGATCCATCCGGTTTGCCATCAGAATATCAACAAGCTCGTCACGATACCAAGACAAGCCGTTGGATGCTGCGCTGATGAAGATAGGGGGCTTCTGCTGCACAGGATCTCATCAATTTGAAGCTGCAATTTTCGTCAAGGTCATTCTTCCGGAAAGGTCATGAGATAGCCGCTATTCTTCCAATCATATCTTGATTCATGTCGGGCCTGTTCGCTGGTTTTCGAAAGCCAGCGGGCCGGTTTTCGTCCGCAAGGACTGCTTGAACCGAGCTTCCCGCGATGTTAGCATGACCCTCCCATGCACGGATTTTCCCGCGGCCGGTAGCGGTGGTCGTTCCCGGCGCGCTTCCCACCCCCCGTGGCTGGCCCGGCCAGATCATGAAAACCCTGATCCAGACGATCAGCAAACGGATCGCGGAAACCTGGCACACGCCCGAGTTGCCGCAGCGGGGTCGCACCTACCGCTGCCAATGCGGCCGGCCGGTCTTTTTCCGCAACAGCAAGTGCCTGGCCTGCGGCTCGCTGCTCGGCTACGAGACGGAGCTGGCGGAGGTCCGCGCGCTCCTGCCCGGACCGAAGGCCGAGACCTGGTGCCTGCACGGGAACGCTGACGACCCGTCGGCGGTCTACCGGCGCTGTGGCAACTTCAGCTCGCCCGCCGGTTGCAACTGGCTGGTGCCGCTCGACCAGCCCTCGGACTTGTGCGTTTCCTGCCGGCTCAACCGGACGATCCCGGACCTCGGCGATGCGGACAACTGCCGCTACTGGCGCGCCATCGAGAACGCCAAGCGCCGCATGGTCTCGCAGTTGCTCTCGCTCGGCTTGCCCGTGAGTTCGAAGGCAGAGGAAGATCCGGAGCGCGGCGTGATGTTCGATTTCCTGCGCTCCCCGCCGGAGGGCCCGCGGGTGATGACCAGCCATGGCAACGGGCTGATCACCCTGAATGTCGAGGAGGCGGATGATTCCGTGCGCGAGCGGACCCGCTACGAGATGCACGAGCCGTACCGCACCCTGATCGGGCATTTCCGCCATGAGATCGGCCACTACTATTGGGACCGGCTGATCGCCGGTTCGCCCTGGCATGAGAAGTTCCGCGAACTCTTCGGTGATGAAAGTGCCGACTATGGTGCTGCGCTGCGGGCGAACTACGAGCAAGGGCCGCCGCCGGATTGGCGGGACCGCTTCATCAGCTCCTACGCCTCCGTCCACCCGTGGGAAGATTGGGCGGAATGCTGGGCTCACTATCTGCACCTCGTCGATAGCCTGGATACCGCGATGGGCTTCGGGCTCAGTGGTGACGACGTCGAACTGGAGCTCGATCAATACGCGCTGGAGGACCTCTATGATCCGGATGACCGCGGCGCGCCACGCTACCTGGCGCTGGTGAATGCCTGGCTGGAGCTGGTCACCGTACTCAATGAACTGGCGCGCAGCATGGGCCAGCAGGACTTCTATCCCTTCGTGATGTCACGCCCGGTCCTGCGCAAGCTCCACTTCATCCAGCTCGTGGTGAAGAGCGAGCGGGAAGACCAGGACGATGAAGATTGAGGATGCTCAGGGAACAATGATCACCATCGTGCCCTTCGCGGCGAGTGAGTAGAGCTTTTTCAAATCCGCATCGCGCAGGCTGAGGCAGCCCCAGGTCAGGTTATGCGGTCCGTCCGGCCAGTCGCTGGCCCAGCCGTGAATTCCCACGCCGCCGCCGAGCTTCGAATCCGCCTTCGGCATTTTTCCCGCGACGTTCGCGGCCGTGATGGCCTCGCATTCGCCTTTGTTAATCCGGCCTGCGGCCAGCGATGCCCGGGCATCGTAGGCGTTGGGATAGCTGATCCGCATCCACCGCGCGCCGAGGTACTTTCCGTATTCCCCCTCAAATGGCCCCTCCGCTTTTTGAATGATGCGGTACTCGCCCTCGGGCGTGCGATTGTCCCCGTCTTCGATCTTCGGGCCGAGCGGGTTCTGGCTCAGGGCGATGGGCAGGTCTTCCACGACTTTCCCTTCGCGGCAGTAGAGCAGGCGATAGTCCTTCTTCGACGCGATGATGAGGCTCTGCTCTTTGGCGGGGACCGTGAGCTTGCGGTGCGCGCGGATGAATTCGGAGGGCGGCTCGCATCCAGCCGCCGGGTCCGCGCCCTCCGGTAGGGGCCACTGCGTGCGGATCTCCAGATACAACTGCACCGGGCTTCCTGCAGGCTGATCGGCGATGCTGCCCAAGGCTTGCCCGCGCTTCACGGGATCGCCCGCCTTCAGTTTCACATCGGACAAGCCTGCGGAGACGGACCAGACGCTGCGCAAGGCGCCATTTTCCACAAAGCGATGCTCGATGATGAGCGCCGGACCGCGGGGACTGTCTTTGAGTTCACGCACCACTCCGGCGGCGATGGCGCAGACGGGCTGTCCGGCATCCGTGGCTCCGCCGCCGGATCCGTTCCATGCCTCGCCGGTGTGACGCCGGTCGCTCTCGGCCTCGGCCTCGCCGGGTTTTCCGGTGACTTTCCAGCCGGAGTACTTTCGCCGGTTGGCCTTGGAGGTGTAGGCGTCATTTCCTTCGGGGCCGCCGGCCGGGAAGTCGAAGCCGTTCGCGAGGCCGGGATCGAAAAGCTTCCTGGCCAATTCCAAATGGGGAGCCAGGGGTTCTGCAGGTGCCGCAGATTCCTCGGCAAGGGCGTGGCCGGTTGAAGCCAAGCCGAAGGCAAGGATGGCGAGATAGCGGCAGGCGGGGGACACGACGGAGCTAATGTGTGCGGCAAGCATACCTGAGCAAGGAAGACCCGGCACGGAATCCAAATCGGCCCGGACAAAACAAATTAAATGTAACCGGATTTGCCGTGGCCCGTCTCCAACCCCAGCGAGCGGCGGTGCCACCGGACCTGACCCGAGCGAATTCCCAATCCCACTCCAAACCACCATGAAGTTATCCTCCTGTGTCGTGCTGGCCGGCCTCTTGGCGAGTGCCGCCACGCTGAGCGCCCAAACCCCGACGCCGCGGAATCCCTTCGGCACCGGTGAGCTTCCGGAGTTCCTGAAGCCCTACGATCTCAATAACGACGGCGTCCTCTCCGTGGAGGAACGCCAGGCCTTCGAAAAGGCCATGCGCGAGGCCCATGAGAACCGTCCGGACCGGCCGAATCCCTGGGATACCGATGGTGACGGCGTCCTTTCCGACGCCGAGAAGGAGGCCGCGCGCGATGCGATCGCCGCGAAGATCGAGGATCAGCGGACCAAGCGCTTCAACGAGCTGGACACGGATGACGACGGCCTCCTGAGCGCTGCCGAGCTGGCCAAGATCCCGCACATCACCGCAGCCCAAGTCGCCGGGATGATCGCGCACCTGGACAAGGATGCCGACGGCAAGATCAGCTTGGACGAATTCACCGCACCCTTGGCACCCACGCCGCCGCCCTTCCCGCCGCTGCCGGACTTCCCGCACCCGCCGCCCTGCGCGGTGCCGGCGATCCTGAAGTCCTTCGACACGGACAACAACGGCGTGCTTTCGCCTGCCGAGTTCCAAGCCTTCGTGACCGCCCTGGATACCAATGGCGACCACCACGTGTCCCCGGAAGAATGGCGCGCCTATCTGCAGGCTCATCCGGAACTGCTTCCCACTTCCCCGACTCCCCCCCCGAGCGGACCGACTCCCCCCCCGGCGGGGCATTGATTTCTGAACATTTCGGGACTCCTTCCCCGCTCAAAGGTGGCCTGCTCTCCTGCAGGCCACCTTTCGATTTGCAAAAACGGAGGCTGATTTGGCTGATTGATGGTAAGTCCCAAGAAACCCAGGCGCTTGTCCCGGCAAGCCGTGAACACCCTCATCTTCGGCATTGGCCTCGCGCTGGCGCTCACTGCGCCCGCGGCGAGGGCAGGGGAGGCGTATTTCACCGGCTTCGAGAATTTCACCACGGGCGATGACACCATCATCGGGACCGACTCGTGGACCGGATCCCACGCCGGCTTGAAATTGCACGGGGTGATGAGCGAGGCGCAACACGGCGTCCCGGGGATCGGCAATGCCGCCTACATCGGCGGCTACGCCACGACCACGGCCAACACCACGAACAAGACGGTGTACGTCCGGAGGGTCGTCAATCTCGACCCCGTGGCCCTGAACCAGGAGGTCGCCACCTTCAGCGTGACCTTCGGGATCAAGGACTCGGTCGCCACTACCAAGCGGGACAATTTCGAGTTCGTGATCTACAATCAAGCCGGTGCGGTCCTGGGCGGGATCCAGTTCGACAACACGACCCTGGACAGCAGCACGCAGGAGCCGCGGCGCTTGATCTACCGGCTGTCCTGGAACGGCACTGCCTTCCAGTACGTGCTCACCAGCTTCACCTTCCTGCCGGAAACGCTGGAGACCCTGCGCCTCCGGATCAATTACCGCACCAACCGCTGGACGGCCAGCTTGTCCGATGTCCCGATCTTCCAGGACATTCCTTTCTATACCGGCAGTGTGACCAAGAATCTCGGCTCGGTGATGGTGAAGATGGCGGTGGGCAATGCCGCCGCCAACACGAACTACATCCTGCCCGGGGACAACTACATGTTGTTCGACAACTATAGCGTCCGCACGGACCCGGTGACCACCACGCTGGCGATCACCAAGAACCTCACGGGTGCGGCCAAGCTCAGCTGGAACGAGGAGGCGGGCTACAGCTACCAGGTGCAATATTCCACCGACGCCAAGACCTGGAAGAGCGACTTGGCGAATTCCAGCCACACGGCCTCGCTGACCCAGACGGCCAGTTTTACCGATCCCACCACGCCGGTGCCCGCCAAGCGCCTCTACCGGATTCAGACCACCGCGCCGTGAATTGATTAAAAAACCTGTAACCGGCTCCGTGCCGGTGCGTCTCCAAGCCCTAGGGTGTGTCCTCAAGTCCCGAGTCGTCCCCCGATTGGAATGCAGCCATCGACCGAACGAAACATGGTGATGATGCGGCGGCCGCGTGGCTCGTCGAGGCGCTCTACGGCCATGTGCTGCGGATCGTGCGCAGCCATCTCCCGCGTTCTGCGGACGAGCAAGACCTGGTCCAGGAGGTGTTCATGAAGGTCTTCGCGAACATCGAGCGCTACCGCAACGAGCAGCCCTTCCCGAACTGGGTGGCGCGGATCTCGCTGAATACCTGCTACGACCAGCTGCGGCGGCAGAAGATCCGCGCGGAAGTCCGCTTCGCCGATCTAAGCGAGGAGGACATCGGCTTCGTGGAAACGATCATGCTGGAGAGCCCGGAGCCACTGGCACCCGCCCGTGGCGATGGCAGCGCCCTGGTCGGCAAGCTGCTCGAAACGCTCCAGCCGCGGGAGCGCATGCTGCTGCAGATGCTCGATCTGGAGAAACGCTCCGTGCGCGAGGTCTGCGAGCTGACCGGCTGGGGCGCGAGCAAGGTCAAGGTGACCGCCATGCGGGCCCGGCGGAAACTCAACCAATCCCTGCAGCGTCTCGAAGGACGCCCCCAGTCATCATGAAGCAAGAACCCTCCAAGCTCTGGGAGCGCCTGGCCTCCGTGGTGGGTGCGGACACCGCCCCGCTGGATGAGGAAGCCCCCTTGGGATTCACCGCGCGCCTGCTGGCCAAGCGCCGGGAGGCCCTGCGGGAGGAGGGCCTGCGCCGCTGGAGCTTCTGGTCGCTGCGTGCCGCCTGCGCTTCCGTGCTGGCCTGCGCTGCGCTGGCGTATCTGCGGGTCCACGAGGAGCCGTCCGCGATCTTGATCTCGCCGCCCGCCGCGGAATTTGTTGCGGTGCCGCTGTCCCATCCATGAAGCGCTCTTTCCAGTCCTGGTGCATCATCGTCCCGAGCCTTCTGGCGCTCTTCGGCGCCGGGGTGATGGTGGGGCGCATGACGGTGCCGGCGCGGCGTGAGTCCGCCGCCCCGGTGGCTGCGACTCCGCAGGATGCGTCCGCCTGGGTGGACACCGCGCTGGGCAAGCTGGCGGAGGAGCTGAAGCTGGATGAATCCCAGCGGGCGACGGCACGCGAGAGTCTGGCTCCGGTGGCGACCTCGATCTTCGCGGACCAGGAGCGCGCCTTGTTCCAGATGCACCTGCGCCTGCTGGAGCTGCACGACACGCTCGCCCAGGCGGGTAAGCTGAACCCGGATCAGCTGCGCAGCCTCGGCGGAAGCCGGTTGAAATTGAAGGAATTGATCATCGCAAAATTTCCCCGTATGGTCCGTGAAAACCCGTCGCCCCTCATCGGCGGGAACCCTTGAAGCCCTAGCTTTTTTGGCCCCCGGCAAATGAAACCCACCCGCTTGCTGGCCATGTCCGCTGCCCTCGTCGGCTGTAGCGTGGCCTGTGGCATGTACGTGCTCGGGAAGCATGGTAGCCATTCCGCTGCTTTGGAGACCGCGCCTTCGCGTTCCAAGTTTACCGCGGACAGCAAGGGTGGCCAACATTCGGCCGCGTCGTCCGCAGGGGCTAAGCATCGCCAGCAGCTGGCTGGTGCGACCGGTGGCACGGCGCCCTCGCACGAGTGTCACGCACCGGCACGCAAGGTGGTGGGAAATGATCCCGCCACGCAGGGCCCCGTGCTTTCGGAAGCCCAATGGCGGGCGAATGCCGAGCAGGTGGAGCGGGAGTCCAATCACGAACTCAAGCGCCTGAGTTCCCTGCTGGATCTGGATCCGGTGCAGCAGGACAAGGTCTTCTCCTCGCTGGTCCAGAATTCCCCTTACTACCTGCCGGGCATGCGCAATGGCGGGCTGGCGAAGACCAGCGACCCGGGGGCTTCCTCTTCTGCCAAGCCCGGGGCATCATCGGACACGGGAAGCACCCCGGAAAATGGCGCGCTCGCTGCGAAGGCTTCGGACGGGACCAGTACCCCGGAAAAGTCGTCCGCGTTGAATTCCTATCTGAATGCCGATCAACAGGACTTGTTGGCGCAGGAGGAAGCGGAGCGCGAGGAATGGTGGTCGGAGGTCCTGCCCCAGTTGCTGCCGCCCTCCGTGGTTGGTGATGAGACTGCAACTCCCGCACTGACGGGGACACCCGAGTCCGGTGATCCGCCGGCGGATACAAAGGAGTATACGGGAGATGATGTGTTGATCGAGGAGTGAGGTCAGCGCTTCTGCGGCGCAGCCGCCTTGGACTGCGGCAAGCTTCTTGCCGCTTTCGGCAGGCAACCCTGTTGCCGTGAAGCGGCGGGTGAGTCCACCCGATCACCAAACGATGCCCACTCGAGCCCGTGTGCGATGCTCCTTCACCAAAAAGGTCACGCCTCAAAGCCCGCGGCGCAGCCGCCCTGGAGTGCGGGAGCCTGCTACCGCTTTCCAGCAGGCAGCCTGCTGCCGTGAGTGAGGTGTGCGTCCACCCGATCACTAAAGCGTCTTCACCCGAGCTGGTGTGCGATGCCAATCCACCTGGAGGCCCCGGCATCTAACAGCCAGACCGCGCGAGTGCTTGAAAAGCCATCCCCCGAACCGCAGACGCCCACGGTGGGAGAAGGGACATATCACCCGTACTGCGGTCTTCCGTTTCGCGGACTCCGCGGTGGATCGGCATCGCACGCCGGCCGTCGGGTGCAGTGAGGGGTTGTCGGGTGACCTTAGAGCTCGCTCACGGCAACAGGGTTGCCTGCGTGAAAGCGGCAACAGGGTTGCACGCAGTCCAAGGCCGCTGCGCGGCGGGGCGTGCTTAGTTCTGCACCACCCTTACCCGGAAGAAGACCCTCGCGCCCGCGCTTACCGGGATCGTGGCCTTCCGGCTCTGGATGCTGCCGTTCGTGGAGACCAGTTGATCGGTGAAGCCCGCCGCTGCGCCGACTTGCCCCGGAGCCCGCCAGGTGCCGAGCGTGCTGCTCGCTTCCGCGATGTAGCTCAGATCTGTCAGCGCGGTGTCCACCTGATAGTTCACGACCATGTTGCCCGCATTGATGAAGGGCACCGGGTAGCGCGGCTGGGTCTCCGCCGCCATCACGGGCGATGTCCCGAAGGCATACTCTAACAGATTCGCGCGGCCGTCCTTGTCATAGTCGCCGTCGGGGTTGGTGAGGGCGCCCGCGGGCAGGGAGTTGGCGGTCTCCAGGTTCGCCGCCCAAGTCGCGAAGGTGGAGGGCTGCTGACCTGCCTGGACTGTCACGGTCTTGACCGCTGGCGGGAAGTCGAGGTTCGAGATCACCGGATAGATCGCATGCAGGAAGGTGCCGGTGGCGCCGGGAGTGATGGTCCCGGTATTGCTGGCCAGGGTGGTGAGGCTCTCGTCCTGCAGCTCTTGGACATTGCTGAAGTTGATCGCATCGATGAACCAGCCGTAGGTGTTGCCGTACTGGCTTGGAAAGTAAGAGCCACCGGTGAACTGCAGGAGGAAGCGGACGCGGAAGTTCTTGTCCGCCATGCTGGCGAGCGAGACGTTGCGCGAGCTGAAGCTTGCACTGCCAGCACCACCGCCGGCACCCGTCTGGCTATTCACGTCCACCCAGGTGGAGCTGCCGTCTTCCTTCACCTGGACCTTGTAGAACTCGCTGGTGGTGGAGATGCGCAGGGCGCTCTGGAAGCTCAGGGATGCGGAGGCCTGGCCACGGTAGAGCGGCGCGAGCTCGATCCACTGCGTGGCCGCGGAGCCATTCACGAGGTGGAAGGAACTGCTGCCCTGTTGCTTCACGCCGGTGCTCAGGACATTGTATCCGCCCACGAGGGAGCTGGTGATCTTCGCCGTGCTCTCGGCATTCTCCGCGGCGGCGGCGGGCGTGCTCCAGCGCTTCCAGTGATAGGCGGTGGCACCGGGCACGGCGGTGAAGTTCACGATGTAGGGGCTGCCCACATAGGCATTCACCGGAGTCGTCAGCACCGGTGCCGCATAGCTGAGCTTAAGATCCAGCTTGGCATTCGTGGAGGCGGGGATGACGAGTGACTGGCTGTTAGAGACGTTGTTCCCGCTGAAGCTCACGGTGCGCGTGGCCGCCGCCGTGGGAACGGGCACCGTCCAGCCGCCGCCCGCCGCGGTCTGGCAGTAGTAGGAGGCGCCGCTCACGTTCACGTTCAGGCCGGAGATCCCTTCGCCGGCGTCGTAGAAATTGTTGCCGTTGAGATCGTAATAGGCCACCCCGGTGGCAAAGGCGGTGCCCGGGCGCGTGCCGAAGTCCTGCGTGACCAATTGCGGGCCCATACCGCCGGCCGTGCCGTAGGTCATGCCCACGCCGATCTCCTTCAGCGCCGCATTGTGGATGTTCTTGCGGTGGCCGCGGCCGCTCTGCATGCCGCCCGTGCCGCCGCTGCCCCAGTCCACGTTCAGGCCGGCATGGCCGAACCACGGGCTCTTCGAGTAGGCGTAGATGTTCTCGGCGTAGGAGGTTGCGCTATAGCCGGAATTGATGATCCGCTGGTCGAAGCTCAGCGCGCCTTCGTTGTGGCTCTGCGTGGTATTCGCCAGCATCCAGGCCGAGTGGCCGCGCGCGCTGCTGGTTAGATTTGCATTCGGTGCGAGCGGCGGCGCGGCGCTGATGGCGTTGAACTCGGTCTGCATCAGCGCCAGGTTCACGCCGAAGTCGCCATAGGCATCCACCACGTCGGGATCAGTGGTCGTGGCCAAGCGCGCACCTTCCGCCGCGGGATTCGCCCGCGAGCGGTTGATGAACTCGATGTGGAGTTGCTCGTCGGCGCTCGGATTGCCGAAGTTGTAGAGGGCTTGACCCTTGAGCGCGCAGATGGCGAGGGCGGAAACGGCGAGCGCCGCTCCGGCAGTTTTCAGATGCATGGGCTGGGTGCAGGGTGCGGGTGAAAGCAGTCCTGGGGGCGGGCGGATCCTAGCACATCGCGACCCGGCGTGCGTGGATTTCTTTAGGAAACCGAAGGAATGCGCAGGAGCATTTGCACAATGCGCGGCCTCGCAGGATTGCATCTTGCTCTTCTAACAGCCCCCTTGTCTCCAGGCGGTATGTCACAAGTGATTCGTGGTCAGTGGTCTGCTTCCCGCGGCATGGAGCCTGCGAAAAGAACCGGGTATGAAAGCACTTCCGCTTCTAATCAGCGCCGGCCTCCTCTCGACCTTGACCCTCACGCAGTGTGACCGGGCGGAGTACGAGGTGGCCAAGATCGAGAGCAAAGGCGACGTGAACTTCGCCAAGGACGCCTTCGAGAGCCTCGCCCGCGGCGACACCGCTTCCATCGAGAAGATCGACTGGGAGATGCTTGAGTCGATGGGCGAAGCCGTCGGCACGGAGTACTCGCAGCTCCCTTCCGAGACCCAGAAGCGCAATTTCGAAAAGAACTACGTGACCCAGTTTGCCTCGGGCTTCCAACGTTCCGGTGGCAGCCCGGGCCAGTTCTCGAACTGGCGCGTGAGCTATCACGATGACATCAAGACGGAAGTGGCTGCCGATTCGAACGGCGGCACGGTGACCATCACGGTCACGGAGCGCGACGGGAAGGAGCGCATTTCCGGTCTAGGCTTCATCCGCTGAACGCGGTGGAGTTGCCATGACAAAGCAAGGGTCGGCTTCCCGGTGGGGGAAGCCGGCCTGAATTCATTCCGGCGGCTGCCTGCGGCCGAAACATTTGGCGACGCAGAGGGTGAGCCCTAGAACCAGGAGCGTGGCCGCGATTCCAGCGATTGGGGTTAGAAGGAAGAGCTTCCACCCACGCAAGCCGGCTGAGGCGCAAGCGACGCCCGCGGACCCCATGCCGATGAGCAAGGCGGCGGTGAAGACAAAATCTGTTAGATCCATGCCGCCCGGCTTTGAACGAGGCGCTGCGGGATCTTTGTCGGGATCCGGATCCTTGTCGGCGGGAGTCATCGTTCCTCGAGAGTAAGCGCGATGGATTCGACGGCATCCAGATAGCTTGGATAGCGCGGCTGCCATCCGCCTTGCCGCAGTTTCCTGTTAGAGACTTGCTTGTGGGTCCAGCCGCGTTTGCGGTTGAGGTCACGAGGACCGCTGGGGGGCATGGGTCGCTGGAAGAGGCGGCTGAGTTGCTCGTGGCATTCGAGTTGGGTCAGTGCTGTGGAATCGGCGACGTTGTAGATCCCGGTTGCCGCCTTGCTGAGATGCAGGATCGCCGCCGCCGCATCATCGCGGTGGATCTGGTTCAGGTAGCGCTGGCCGTCTCCCTCAATCACTGTCTCACCGGCGAGAAACTTCTTCAGGATCACGCTGCGCCCGGGGCCGTAGATGCCCGCCAGGCGCGCAACCGTGCCGCCCGCTGCCAGCACCAGTTCCTCCGTCTCTAACAGGATCTTCCCAGTTTCGCGGTCCGGCCGCGCCGGGCTTTCCTCCGTGACCACGGAGCCATCCGTCTGCGCATAGACGGAGGTGCTGGAAGTGAAGAGCAGCGGCACGCCGGGAAAGCGCGCGAGCAAATGCCGGCAACCATCCAGATACACCGCGCGGTAGCTCTCCTCCCCGCCACGCCCGGAGGAAGCGCAGTGCACGATGAAGTCCGGCGCGAGATCCAGCGACTGCACCGCAGCCTCCGATGATACGTCACAGGCCAGCGAGCCCTCGCCACCCGACAAAGACAGCGCCAAGACATTCCAGCCGGCGGCTTGGAAGTCACGGGAGATCGCTTGGCCGAGGTAGCCATGGCCGCAGAGGAGCAGTGTCCGCATGGCGGATTTTCACGGGTGGAGCGGGCCGCAGCAAGAGCTTCGGGCTTTTTTCTTTAATCGCGAAATGGCGCGAAAGAGACGCGAAATTTGAACAGCCGGGAATGCAGGGGAAGTCATCTAGCCTTCCGTCTTTCAAATTTCGTCTCCTTTCGCGACCTTTCGCGGTTAAATCCCATTGGCCCCTGGGCTGTGGCCACCTATCCATCTGACATGTCCGCGAAGAGTCGCCTCATCCTTGCCATGCTAGTCCTCATTGCAGCGGGCGGCTTGGCGGTATCGCGCTGCGGACGAGGGCCGGGGGCGCAGATGGGTGACTCAGAAGCTAAGATGGGATCCAGCGGGCAGGCAGCTCCCGATGAGGCAAAGTCGGAGGAACGGCTGCCTGCGAAGAAACGGACGGAAGAGGAGATCGCCTTGGCCAAGATCAAGTTTAGCTTGGACAACATCCGCCCTGATGGACTGCGCGGTCCTGATGATGGCCTCGTTACCGTCTCTTACGAATTCTGCGTGCCCAAGGATGAGGTGACCTTCGCGGAGCTGCGGAAGATCGCGCCCGGGGTGGAGATCCATGCAGGTAGCAAGGGACGGATCGGCTGCGGGGATGATCAGGCGCTATGTATCGGCAGCACCAGCGGGGCGAATTGGCGGGAGGTGCTGATCGGGATCGCGAAGCTCGGCTATGTGGCGGAGATCCGGGAGTGCTACTTTGAATGAAGGGTACGAGATCGACTCCAAAGGAAGTGAGGGGCAGAGTTTTTTGAACAGGAGCAAGGCAGGAGAAAGACAAGAGGAACAGCCCGGGAAAGACTTGGTCTTCTTCCTGTATCTCCTCCTGTCTTTCTCTTGCCTTCCTCCTGTTCAAATTCGCGGCTGTTTTTGGCTCGCATGGGCACCGGCGGACAGGGGAAAGTGGCTCTCCACCTCATGACTGAAGCCGCCATCATCGCCCACCTCCAAGCCACTTGTCCGGAACTCCAGCATGACGCCGATGGAGAGAATCATTTCTTCTTCGCCGCGGGGGAGAAGAAGTTTCCCTTCGTCACGCTGGTCACCGGCGACCAGTACGACAAGGCCTCGGATCTCAGCCGGCCCGGGGTCTATCGGCTGAATATTGGGGTGGAGAAGGACACCTACCGGTCCCTATTCGGGCAGCCGCCGGGCTGGGGGCCGCCGGACGGTACGGTGGATACGGGGCATGACTTCACGGCGCTGGACCAGTTGATGCCGCACCCGATCTATGCGCCGATGGGCTGGGTCTGCGTGCTGAGTCCTTCGGTGGCGAACTTCGAGGCGCTGAAGCCCTTGATCGCGGAAGCCTATGAACTCGCGATGCAGCGCCACGCCCGGAAGCAGGCGGGCGGGGAAGAAGAATGGTGAGCCGGTTGTCAAAAGGTCTATTCTTCCACCACGCGGAAAACCTCACCCGGTGTGCGCTGGAAGGCACCGAGGACGCTGCGCGAGGGCGAGCCGCCGGTGAAGCGTGAGCACTCGCTCCACGGTCCCGTGGATGAAGGAGCACTTTCCACACGGTAGGCTTGGCCAAGTGTCAGGTTCTCCACAAGAAAGCGCACCGTGCCATCAGCGGTGGGAACGAAGTCACCCATCCGCAGCACCGGTGCGGCGGCAGGAATCCGGCCGCGGAGCAGCGCCACCGTTTTGTTCTCATTGAGAGCGGCTGCGTAGAACATGCCATCGGCTACCGCGCTGCGGGCACCGATCAACTGGATGGTGCCAAAGCCCGGGACCTCCGTCTTCATCCGCATCAGCACGCGGCTGGAGCCATCCGGTAGCAAGGCCACGAGGCCGCCCAAGTTGTTCGGCGCGAGGTCGAGGCATTCCAGCGGTCCCGTGACCAGGCGGATGCCGCTTTGTCGGTCGTAGCCGGCTTCCCCGTAGCAGCGCTGCAGGAAGCCGCTACCCGGCACGATGGTTTTGGTGAGATTGGCCGGCCAGGAAGCGGCGCTCGTGCTGCCATCCGCATTCACGATCACCACGTGTCCCGCGGCACCACTGCCACTGCTTTTGCTGCTGTTCACGCGGTAGCCGATCGATGCGTCATCCAGCCACAGCAGGTCCTCGCACTCACTGATCGTGGTCGCAGTGCCGGGAACCTTCTGGCCAACGCCGGGGCCGATGCGGAAGGGCCCGCCATTGAAGGATGCGATGTAGCAAGAGCCGGTCTTGGAGGTAGAGGTCGGGATCGCGTAGCTGTTGCCGCTGAAGTAAAGATCGTAAGGATAGTGGCCGGGAGTTCCGCCATCGGGCAGCAGGGTCTGCGGTGTGAGGATGGGCACCACTCCCGTGGCGCTGGCCATGAATACGGCGTAGGCCTCACGGCCCTGGTAACCATGGTTGGCGAAGATCACCTTGCCGTTCGAGACCGCGGGACAGGCGATCTTGGTCACGCCGTTTTCGCCGGCGCGGGCGAGGATCCGGCTCTTGCCTCCGGAGGTATAAGTCAGCACGCCCGAGGAGACGGTGCAGCTTTCTCCCGTCTGTGGATTTCCCCCGGAAAAGATGTCTGAATCCCGGAGGCTCCCCAGCTTCCCGGTGGCCAGGTTGAAGATTCCGTTGCTGACCGAATTATTGGAGGCATTGGTCCGGGTGACACTGAGCTGAGAGTCGGTGATGCGCTGTAGCGACCAAGCGTTGGAAGTGGTGTTGCTCTGCAGAATGCCGACGACTTCCAGCGGCACGGGCGGCTTCACCACGGCGCTGATGGGGTTCTTCACGGTCAGGCCGCGGACCCGCACGTTGTCGAGCGCCACCGACTTGTCGAGAATGCTCACCCGGGTCAGCCCGGTCCACTCGGCTGGGAAGGTGACCTTCTCGAAGTCCTTCAAGGGACCCGAGCCATCGATGATCCTGTCCAAACGGACGCTGAAGTTGAGGATGCTGCCATCGCTCTTGGTCCCCTCGAAGCGGATATCTCCCTCCGGGATTGCGGCCGTGCTGTATTCGGCGAGGTCCAGGTCGAGCAGGTCGAACTCCAGTCCATCGACGTGGACGAGGGTGGTCGGGGTACTGGTGATCTCGAGGTATTGCGAGCCATTGCTGGGCGTCATGGTGGCGTCATGATTGCCCATGCGCATCCACTCGCCGGATCGAGCGCTGAACTGGTAGCCGCCTTCGCAGTAGCCCATCGCCGCTTGGCCTTCGAAGCTCAGCGAACACTCGGTCTTCAAGAGCGCCGGCGGGCCACCGGCAAGTAGGGCCGGTGCCGCTCCCAGAAGAAACAAAGCGCTGGCGGGGCCGGTGAATCTCATGGGGCCATATTGAAGAGGCCGCCGCTTCCGGTAAAGATCACCTGCGATCTGCACAGAGTTTTCACAATCGCGAGGCGAGGGTCCGGCCCTGGCCATCAGGAACAGGATTCCGGGATCGAGCCCTCGAACTCCCCGAAGAGCAGCAGGCGCAGGACGGTGTTGTCGCGCAGATGCCAGCTGGCCCACGTGAGCGGGGAATCGCCGTTGATGTCCCTCGCGCTTCGATCCGCGCCGGCATGGACGAGGGGCGCGATCATCTCCGGATCGCCATAGGCAGCGGCGCGATGAAGCGGGGTTTCACCGCGGGTGCGGATATCGCGGGCGAAGCATTGGGTGGGAGCTTGAGGCAGAGTGGTCCGGGTCACATCGGCACCCGCGGAGATCAGGGCTTTCACGATGGCGGTGCGGCGTGGGTCACCGGCCTTGGTGATGACCTGATGAAGGACGGTTTCGTCCGTGGCATCGGCCACTGCGTTGGGATCGGCACCGGATTGGAGGAGGAGCGCGCATGCCTCGGCTTGGCCATTGTAGGCGGCTGCTTCCAGGGGAGTGGAGTTGTGGATGCTGCGGCCATTGACCGGCACGCCTGCGTTCAGGGCCTCGCGGATCGTGGCGAGATCGCCGTTCCAAGCGGCATGCCATAGGGTTTCTGCGGTGGAGAACATGGGAATGGAGATCCCCAGAATATCGCTCACCGGCGAGGGGCGAATTACAATTTCGTGAGGCGATTGGAGTTGGTCTCGGTGCTGTTAGAGGGGCTTCGCTTGGAACAGCCCGGGGTGAGATGGGAACGCCCAGTCAACTTGGTACGGGCTCAGGAGTGACCCGGGACTCGCTTGGCTCGCTCACGGCCACAGGGTTGCCTGCCGAAAGCGGCAACAGGGTTGCACGCAGTCCAAGGCCCGAACCTCGGCAACCCGCTTCGGGATTGAAGGGGCTCTCAATAGAAAACCCAGGGTAGGCCTGTGGCCAACCCTGGGCTTTATTGGGGATACTCAGAATAACGGTGTGGCCGGGACCCTACTTCGGGATCTCATTCAAGGTATACCATCCCTCATCATGCCACAGCTTACCGCCAGTGGCGGACTTCACGCCGGGGGCTTGGAGGTGGTGGACGTGGCCTTGGACCATGCCGTCCACGGTCAGGCGGACCTTCTTCTTGTCAGCTGAGACGGTGGCGGCGGTGATCTTCGGGGTGACCAGATCCACTTCCGGTGAGCCGTATTCGGCACGGTAGATGTAGGTCCAGGCATCCATCTTGTAGGACTCCAGCTTGCCTGCGCTTTCCGCATCCACGGGCTCGGTGAAGGTGACCTCGAAGCCGTCCTTCAGTGCCGAGATGGTCTGCATCTCGAAGGGCGTCTTGCCGGTCCAGCGGACGCGCTCGAAGGTGAAGGGCTTGCTGCCGCTGGAGGCCCAGCCGCGGTTGGTGCCGCCGACAAAGACGGTGCCGTCATCCGCGAGGCGCACGGGCACGATGCCGGCCTCGAAGCCATTCAGGAAGTGGAAGACCGCGCCCTGATAGAGGCCGTTCACTTTCTCCAGGCAGATGCGCTGGAGCTCGGACTTCGTCTGCTCGCCGATGTAGAGCTGCTTTTCCCAAGGGCCGAACTTGCCGCCGGTGGTGTCGCAAGCGATTCCGGAGGGCGATTGGCCGACCTTGGCGTGGGGCAGGACCACGGCGGGTGGCACGAATTCCGGGATGCGCTGGCGTTCCTTGATGATGCGGGAATTGTCATTCGGCTGTGTGGGCCGCGGGCCGATGGCTTTGGTGTTCGCGTAGAACTTGTTGCCCTCCGGGTTGCCCTGGAAGGAGCCCGGCTTGAGCCACTTCAGCGAGGATGAGCCATTCCACGGTCCTTGGTTGTCCGTGTAGAAGGTATCGCCCTCCGCATTGAAGCCGATGCCACCGGGCGAGCGGATGCCGGAGCAGGTGGGGATCATCTCGCCCTTCGGCGTGATGCGCATGCACCAGCCGCGGTAGAGCGAGTCCGCGGTGAAGGAACCGGTGAGGCAGAAGACCGTCCAGATGTTCCCATCCTTGTCCGGCTCCGAGCCGAAGGCGTACTCGTGGTAGTCGCCCCGGATGCCCCAGTCCGAGTTGATCGTCTCGAAGATGTCGCCCTTGCCATCACCATCGCTGTCCTTGATGCGGGTGACCTCCGGGCGCTGGGTGAGGTAGAGCCAGCCGTCCTTCCAGAACATGCCGAGCGGTTCATGCAGGCCCTCCGCGAACTTCGACCAAGTGACCTTTGTTAGATCGGAGCCATGGGCGCCGCTGCAGATCCACAGGTCACCGCGGCGCGTGGCCACGGCCACCTTCTGGTCCGGCATCAGCGCGATCGAGCCGACCTCCATCACCTCACCCGGCGGCAGGGGGATCTCCTCGCGGATGTAGAAGTCCGACTGCTTTTGCGCGGCGGCCATGCCGCCGGATACGACCACGAAGGCCGCAAGCAGGCTTCCTTGGAATTTGGGATTTGGAATTTGGAGCTTCATTACTTCCACGAGTAGGTGAGGGTGGCGGATTGGCCGGGAGCGAGCTTCAGGTAGGCCTTGCCATCGCGGCTTTCGATGTCGGCTTGGTTGGCTTGGAGTAGCAATGAATCACCGAGTGCGAAGGTGGTGCCGTCTTTCTTCAGTGGCAGCTTGTCGGAGACGAGCATGTTGATCGCATCGCCCTGGCCGTTTGCGGTGAGGGTGCGCACCAGCGCGGGTGCGCCGTTGGCGGCGGTGCCGGGCTTCCAGGAATCGAGCACGAATTGATTGCCCAACTGCACGGAGAAGGTCGGATTCCCCGTCGGGTCCAGCTTGTAGCCCTTGAAGCGTGCGGCTTCCGGGAAGGCGCGCGTGCCGGAGAGTTTCACTACATGATCGCCGGCGGGTGCCTGGTTGCCTTGGCCGCGGTCGGTCCAGTGCTTGGAGGCATCCATGAACTCGCCGGTCCAGATCAGCTCGGGAGCCAGGTCATCCGCGCTGTAGGCCAGGTTCACGCCACCGGGGAAGCCGATGCCGATGCCGCGCGGGGTGGTGCCTTCGATGAAGTTCCGGTAGACCACCGCACGACCGTTCAGCGGGATGAGCGGGATCGACTCGCGGCCGCCTTGGATCGCGGCATCCGAGAGGCTCTTCCAGCGCGGGATGCCGGGGCCACGCCAGGCCAGCGCGATTTCCTCCTGACCCTTGTATTCGAAGTACTCCACCCGGATCTTATGGACCCCGGCTGTTAGATTGATGCTGCCTTCCTTGGCGCGTCCGTCCATGGGGCCGATGCCATTGACCTCTGCCACGGTCTTGCCGTCCAGGATCACGCGTGCGCCATCATCGGCACCGAGCCGGAAGAAGTAGTCCCCGGTCTCCGGTGCAGTCAGGTCTCCCTGCCAGACCATGCCGAAGAGATCCTGCAGCCCGGCCTTCTTCAGGCTGATCTTGCCGTCGTGCTCCTCCTCGATATTGCGGCCCTGCAATTTCGAGAAGTCCGGGAGCTTCTGCCAATCACCGGTGAAGACCTGCGAGATCAGGTTGTCGATCGGTGGCTTGGCTGGCGGCAGGGGATGGAGCTTCAGGATCTCCGCCTGGGTCCACTGGGCCTTGCGGTCGGTGGTAGCGGCGCGCGTCGCCTTCACGAAGTCCAAGGTGACGGCCTCCGCCTTGTTGCCCCAGGAAGAGCGGACGTAGCTCAGGATCGCGGCGATCTGGTCATCCGGCAGCACGCCGCCCTGCGGGGGCATCTCCAGGTTGAACTTGCGGCCATCCACCTCCACCTCGCCATGCAGGCCGTGGAGCACGATCTTCACCGCGCGGGCAGGATCTCCCACGACCCAGTCACTGCCGGCGAGCGGCGGGAAGACACCGCCGGTGGCTCCCTTGCCATCCGGACCGTGGCAGGCGGAGCAGTAGGTGGTGAAAAGCTGGCCGCCGTCCTGGGCGTGGGCCTGGAACGGAAGGGCCACCAGGGTGGCGAGAAGGGCGGGTTTAAGCATCGCGAGACACAAACGGGTTGAGGTGTGATTGCCTATCCCGTGAATGGGGGAAAAGTGGAAATTCCCCTGTCCCCGGAAATGGTGACGACTTCCAATGCGGAATCCGGGGATGAATTCCCCACGCGAAGTTTGGCGGCGGGGCAAACGTGTTTTGCCCGCGCGCAAACCGTCTGCGGCGCTAGCTCCGAAACACCTTGGCCAAGGGCAATTCCAAGCCAGGTAGGATCGCGGTGGTAATCACGAGGTGCGTGCCATTCTCCAAAACCGAGACCGGTTCATCCTGCTGGCGGGCGAAATCGAAGACTTCGATGGTTTCGGCATCGGGGTGGACCAACCAGAGTTCCTTCACGCCATGCTGAGCATAGATCGCGCGTTTCACCTTGCGGTCACGGCGCGCGGTTGAAGGGGAAAGCACCTCGATGGCGAGATCGGGTGCGCCTTCGGCACCGCGCTCGGAGAGGAGGTTGAGACGGTCCGCAGAGAAGAAGCTGAGATCCGGGCAGAGGACGTCGCGGTCGCTGAAGTGAATGTCGAAGGGGGCGACGTAGATCTCTCCCGCAGGAGATGATTCCAAGTGCAATTGAATGAGAAAGTGGAGGCGCTGTGCCACCCATTGATGACTGCGAAAAGGGGAGGGGGCCATGATGATTTCTCCATCGATCAACTCGGCATACGGAGGGCCCTCACCGAGCGCCATGAAATCGGCGACGGTTTTCTTCCCTTCCAGCACGGTAGCCATGAGAGAACCCTAGCAGACGAATCGCAGGTGGCCAAGGGGCTAATGGCGCCCGACAGAGGACGGGTTGAGTGGCGACTGGGCAGTTTCGAGCGGCTTGCAAAGCCGCGCTCCGGATCGTCTCACCGTTGCGGCGGCCTATGCCCGCGGTAGTAGCGCTCCAGCCCGAGTGCGACGCAGTCGGCATACTCCCGGAAGATCGAGGGGTGCTGCTTGCCTGCTACTTCCCGGAGACCTTCGTAGTCGCCGGCCTGGATCCGGGCGTGGTCTTCCGTGGAATTCATCACGTAGGGCTCGTAGTAGGCGACGGGGCAGCGGTAGACGCGGTTGGCGAGGAGATTGCGGGCCCAGAGATAGGGATTGTCATTGATGTTCCGCGCGCGGCCGCTGCCGGGGAGATAAAGGTAGGGCGGCATGGCGGTGCGCTCCACGAAGGCCGCGGCGGCGCTGGTGGCGAGCGCGGCTTCCTCGTCGTGGGTGCCTTGGAGGAGCTTCAGGAGCATGTCGTGGCGCTCGTCGGGATGAGAGACTTCCTCATCGGTGTAGGCGCCGTTCAGGATCATGTGGAAGTGGTCCGCGGGCACGAGCGTGGGCGCGTTCGGATCGCCCCAGGCATCGGCGTTGAAGTGCAGGCAGAGCACGATGTCCGGCTTGATGTCCTCGTTCACCAGGCGGGCGCGGGCGCGGATCTCCGCGGTGCGGTAGAAGAGGCGTTGCGCGCGCTGGGAAAGGGTTCCCTCGCCGGTATTGTGCTGGGCCTCCTCCCGCAAGTTCTCCGGGCGGATGTCCGTGACCGGCTCGGTTTTGTCGCGGACTAGGGTCACGGTGGCTCCCAAGGCCTCCAGCTTCGGCTTGAGAAGCTGGGCGACGGCCAAGGTCATGTCGCCCTCCTGGACCTGTGTGGCCCCGGCGATCTGGAACCAGCGCTCCTCCATCTTCCCCCAGCTGCCGCCGATGTGGCCGGGATCGATGGCGATCTGCAGCCCTGTGAGCGGCTTGTCCGCCGGGGCGGGCCCGAGCTGCTCCGGACTGCGCCAGAAGCGCGGCGGCGGGGTCTCAAGGCCTTCCGGGGCGAAGTGGAGGCGGAAGCTTTCCCCGGGATTGGTGGTGATGGTGACGGAATCGTCCTCCACCGTGAAAAAGTCCCGCCAGGCGGGGGAGACGGTGAAGACCCCGTCCATCAAGCGCAGGAAGGCCGAGCGCGAGATGGTGGACTGGTACTTGTTGATTTCCAGCCAGTCCGGAACGCTGGCGAGGCCTGATGGAGGGGGCGTGCGAGGGACCGGCGGGGGCGGGGCGGGCGGCGCAGGCGGAGGCCTGAGCCAGAGGAGCACCGCGACCACGGCGAGGGTGCAGGAGATCAAGATGGGCAAACTGCGGGCTCTCATCAGGGATTTGGCTTGGCGGGCAGGACCGGGCGGAGATAAGCCTCGCGGGCCCTCCCTCTCGCGTTCATGGACCCTCTGCGCATACTTTTTCTAGGAGACATCGTCGGCGAGCCCGGTCGCAAGGCGGTGATCGAGCATTTGCCCTCCTTGCGCAAGGAGCTGGGCTTGGATTTCATCATCGTCAATGGCGAGAACGCTGCCGGAGGGCGCGGGATTACGCCGCGGATCGCGATTGATCTGCTGCGTGCCGGTGCGGCGGTGATCACCACCGGGGATCACGTCTGGGACCAGATGGAGATCGTGGATTATTTCCCGACCGAGCCGCGCCTGCTGCGGCCGATCAACTACCCCGCGGACACGCCCGGCCAAGGCTCCGTGGTGCTGGAAACGCCGAAGGGCCGCGTGGCCGTGATCCAGGCCCAAGGCCGCTCCTTCATGCAGCCGCCGCTGGAAAATCCTTTCCTGGCCGTGGAGGCGGAGGCGGAGCGCCTGCGTGCGGACGGCGTGCAGGTGATCTTCGTGGACATGCACGCGGAGACCACCAGCGAGAAGATCGCGATGTGCTGGGCCTTGGACGGCAAGGTTTCCGTGGTTGTGGGCACCCACACCCACGTGCAGACCGCGGACGAGCGGATCCTGGCCGGCGGCACCGGTTGCCTCACGGATGCGGGGATGTGCGGGCCGGAGGATTCCGTGCTCGGCCGCGCCCCGGAGTCCGTCGTCTGGCGCTTCCGCACCGGCATGCCCACGCGCTTCCCGATCGCCAGCGGGCCGGTGCGCCTCTGCGGCGTGATGGCGGATGTCGATCCCATCACCGGCCGCTGCCTGGAGATCACGCGCTTCAACCAGCTCCTGGCCGCGAAAGAGGTCGTCACCAAGCTCTCGGAATCCCTGTAATTCCCTGCATTTCAGGTGATTTCGAAGTGAACCCGATAAATCTTCTTTCAATCGATATTTTTTTTGACAGAGTGGGCGGTTCTATTCCAACTTCCGCCCCGCTTTTCCCGGCACCGGCTAGGAATTCGCGGGGGTTTTCGTCTCAGGACGCCAACCCCCCAGATTTCCCTGCAAGTTCAGGAAACGCGATTACAGATCAGGTCTTTCGCCGATAACGGCTCGTGTAGCTCAGGGGTAGAGCGCATCCTTGGTAAGGATGAGGTCGGGGGTTCAATTCCCCCCACGAGCTCCAGCGGCTGCCCGCAGAATCCTCCCGACAGTTTTCTTCAAGCGTAACCACCACAACCATGGCCAAAGAAGCATTCAAGCGGAACAAGCCGCACGTTAACATCGGAACCATCGGTCACGTTGACCACGGCAAGACCACTCTGACCGCAGCCATCACCAACACGCTGGCCGACAAGGGTTTCGCCGAGAAGAAGAGCTACGCTGACATCGACGCCGCTCCGGAAGAGCGCGAGCGTGGCATCACGATCAACACCGCCCACGTCGAGTACGAGACCGACAAGCGCCACTACGCCCACGTGGACTGCCCGGGTCACGCTGACTACGTGAAGAACATGATCACCGGCGCCGCCCAGATGGACGGTGGCATCCTCGTGGTGTCCGCTGCCGACGGCCCGATGCCGCAGACCCGCGAGCACATCCTGCTCGCCCGCCAGGTCGGCGTGCCCGCGCTCGTGGTGTTCATGAACAAGGTTGACCTCGTGGACGACGCCGAGCTGCTCGAGCTGGTTGAGATGGAAGTCCGCGACCTCCTCTCCACCTACGAATTCCCGGGCGACGAGATCCCGATCGTGATGGGTTCCGCCAAGCTGGCCCTGGACGGCGACGCGACCCACAAGGAAAACATCTTCAAGCTCATGGACGCCGTGGATTCCTACATCCCGGAGCCGGAGCGCGCCATTGACAAGCCCTTCCTCATGCCCGTGGAAGACGTGTTCTCGATCGAAGGTCGCGGAACGGTCTGCACCGGTCGTGTGGAGCGCGGCATCATCAAGAAGATGGAGGAAATCGAGATCGTGGGCATCCGCGATACCCAGAAGACCACCGTCACCGACATCGAAATGTTCCGCAAGCTGCTCGACGAAGGTCGTGCGGGTGACAACGTCGGCCTGCTGATCCGCGGTCTGAAGAAGGACCAGGTCGAGCGCGGCCAGGTGATCGCCAAGCCGGGTTCGGTCAAGGCCCACACCAAGTTCAAGGGCGAGATCTACGTCCTGTCCAAGGAAGAAGGCGGCCGCCACACCCCGTTCTTCTCGAACTACCGCCCGCAGTTCTACTTCCGCACCACCGACGTGACCGGAAGCATCAAGCTGCCGGAAGGTGTCGAGATGGTGATGCCGGGCGACAACGTGAACCTCGAAGTCGAGCTCATCAACCCGATCGCGATGGAGCAAACCATGCGCTTCGCCATCCGCGAAGGCGGCCGCACCGTGGGTGCCGGTCGTGTCAGCGAAATCCTTTGACACAAGTCCTAGACTGTCCTCAGTCTGTCGCCCCGCCGCACGCGGTGTGGTGACAACCCGGCTGGGACGATTTCCGGGGCACTTCGGCAGCCAATGCCGGGGTGCCCCGCCATCGCCTCCACCGGTCACGAAGATGAAATCAACACGGAAGTAGCTCAATTGGTAGAGTAGCGGTCTCCAAAACCGTTGGTTGTGGGTTCGAGTCCCTCCTTCCGTGCCATCTCTTTCATCTTCACCTCAACACTCTCCCGCTCAGGCAAATCCGGCATGTTCGCAAAAGTTACACGCTTCTTCGGCGAAGTGAAGGGCGAGCTCCGCAAGGCCAACTGGCCTTGGGAGTCCGATCCGAAGATCAAGGGGTTCAAGAAGTACAAGGAACTCGTGGATTCCACCATCGTGGTGCTGATCGCGACCATCCTGCTCGCGGGTTTCGTCTCCTTGTTTGACTTCATCTGCACCTCCGCGCTGACCTTCATCACGAAGCTCGGCTCCTAATTGATCCCACCGGTATCTTCCCGGCTCCGCTCTCCCGGCCTGCCCGCCTTTTTTCCATCCCGTCATGCCCGCCCCGTCTCCAGAGAACCAGTGGTACGTCGTCCATGTCCTGTCCGGTCAGGAAGGACGAGTGAGGGAGCGCATCCTGCGTCAGCGCGAGGCGGAAGAGATGGGTGACTACATTTTCGAAGTCCTGGTCCCGACCGAGACGGTCTCCGAGATCCGCCGCGGCAAGAAGACTTCCTCCAAGCGGAAGTTCTACCCCGGCTACATCATCGTGAACATGAACCTCCTCACCGCGGAGAACCAGCTCGTCGAGAGGACCTGGTACTTCATCAAGGAGATGGAGGGGGTGATCGGTTTCGCCGGCACCAAGGACAAGCCGATCCCGATGCGCCAGAGCGAGGTGGACGGGATGCTGTCCCAGATCAAGGAGCGCGAGGAGCATGCGCGCCCCGCCATCACTTTCGAAGTCGGCGATACCGTGAAGGTGGCCGATGGTCCTTTCCAGAGCCAGAACGGCATCGTCGAGGAAATCGACCCCGAGCGCGGCAAGCTGCGCGTGGCGGTCACCATCTTCGGCCGCTCCACCCCGGTGGAGCTGGAATACTGGCAGGTCGAGCGCGCCTGAGCGATCGTCTCTACCCCTTTCAAATACTAGTCCCGCAATCCCTCTCTCTTTACCACCATGGCCAAGGAAGTCGTTAAAGTCATCAAGCTCCAGATTCCCGCCGGAGCCGCCAACCCGTCCCCGCCGGTCGGTCCCGCACTGGGCCAGGCAGGCGTGAACATCATGGGCTTCTGCAAGGAGTTCAATGCCCAGACCCAGAGCCAGTCCGGTGACGTGCTTCCGGTGGTGATCTCGGTTTACAAGGACAAGAGCTTCACCTTCATCACCAAGAAGCCCCCCGCGGGCAACCTGCTGAAGAAGGCCGCGGGCCTGGCCTCCGGCTCCAAGGAGCCGAACAAGGTGAAGGTCGGCAAGATCACCAAGGAGAAGCTGATGGAAGTCGTCGCCATCAAGATCTCCGACATGAACACCAAGGACCCCGAGGCTGCCGCCCGCATTCTCGCAGGCACCGCCCGCCAGATGGGTCTGGAGATTGAAGGGATGTGAGTGATTGGGTGATTGAGCGATTCAGTAATTGAGAATCGGGAGATCGCCCTCTGACTTCGAGAATTTCCGCGCCGCTCGCGAGAGGGGCGCAAGAAACCGCAGGAGGGTTCTGAAGAAGAGTCCGCCAGCACTGCAAAACGAAACATGAAGAACCGCAGCAAGCGTTACACGAAAGCCGCCGCACTCGTGCCGGCCGGCAAGTCCTACGGCTTGGAAGAGGCTGTCGGCACCGTGAAGAAGTTCCCGGCGCCGAAGTTCGACCCCACCGTTACCGTTTCCTTCCACCTCGGCGTGGATCCCCGCAAGAGCGACCAGATGGTCCGTGGCTCCGTCGCCCTGCCGCACGGCTCGGGTAAGAACGTCCGCGTCGCCGTTTTCGCCGCCGGTGCCGCCGCTGAAGCAGCCACGGCTGCCGGTGCGGAATTCGTCGGCTTCGAGGAACTCATCAAGCGCGTCCAGGGCGGCTTCACCGATTTCGACGTGGCGATCGCCACGCCGGATGCGATGACCGAAGTCCGCAAGATCGCCCGTGTCCTCGGTCCCCGCGGCCTGATGCCGAACCCGAAGACCGGCACCGTGACGGACGACACCGCCAAGGCGGTGAAGGAAGTCAAGGCCGGCCGTATCGACTATAAGCTGGACAAGAACGGCAACGTTTCCGGCGCCGTGGGCAAGGCCTCCTTCACCGAAGAAGCGCTGGTGGACAATGCCCGCGCCTTCATCGAGAGCGTGGTGCGCGCCAAGCCCGCCTCCGCCAAGGGCAACTACGTCCGCAGCGTGACCGTGGCGGCCTCCATGAGCCCGGGCGTCCCGCTGGAATCCAGCGTTTACACCAAGTCCGTCTAACTTTTCCACGACCATGAATCCCGATAAGAAAGTCATCATCGACGCTCTGCTCGAGAAGGTGAACAGCTCACCTTACCTGCTCGTGGTGGATTACACTGGCATGACCGTGCCGCAGTTCTCCGAGCTCCGCAACCGCCTGGGTGCGGCCGGTGCCGAGTGCCACGTCGCCAAGAACACCTACATCAAGAAGGCTCTCACCGAAGCCGGCCTGCCGGACATTGGCGAGTCGCTGGTCGGCCAGACCGCCTTCGTGACCGGTAGCAGCGAAGTCTTCGCCGCCGCCAAGGCGATCAAGAACTTCGAAAAGGAGTTCAAGAAGCCCGAAATGAAGGTCGGCCTGCTCGATGGCGCCGTCCTCGATGCGGACAAGCTGAAGGCGATCGCCGACATCCCATCCCGCGAGGCCGTCCTGTCCCAGCTGCTGGCGACCATCCTCGAGCCGTCCACCCGGATCGCCCGCGTCATCCAGAAGAAGTTCAACCCGGATGCCGACTCCAAGAAGGACGAAGCCCCGGCCGAAGAAGCCGCTGCCGCCCCGGCAGCCGAAGCCGCCGCGGAACCTGCCGCCGAAGCTTGATAACAATCTGACCTGATGGCTGCGGCGTCTCCCGCCGCGGCCTGAACCCACAATGGTTCCTCGTCGGTCCCGCAGCTGCGGGGCTCAAATGTCCGGAGGCTTCCGGGCGCGACGATACCGCAAAGGAGAAATACAATGGCCAATATCGAACAACTCGTTGAAGAACTGGGCAAGCTCACCGTCCTGGAAGCTGCCGACCTCGTGAAGAAGCTCGAAGAGACCTGGGGCGTTTCCGCCGCAGCTCCCGTGGGCGTCGCCGTTGCCGCTGCCGGCCCTGCCGAAGCTGCCGAAGAGAAGACCGAATTCGACGTCGTCATCACCGACGGTGGCGCGAACAAGATCGCCGTCATCAAGGCGGTGCGCGAAGTTTCGCCGGGCCTGGGCCTTGCGGACGCGAAGAAGCTGGTCGAAAGTGCTCCTGCCAAGGTGCTCGAAGGTGTCTCCAAGGACGCCGCCGATGCCGCCAAGAAGAAGCTCGAAGAGGCCGGCGCCAAGATCGACCTCAAGTAAGCATTCCAGTTCCCTACAGGATTTTGCCCCGCGGCCGGAGAACCCGGTCGCGGGGCCATTTCCCGGAACCGGCGGAAGCCGTCACTTTGCCCCTCCAATTTGAAGCGACCGTTTCCGCCGATCCCGGACCCCATTTCCAGTTTCTGAATCCCACTCTGCCCGGCACCGCTTGCGGTCCGGGCTCAACTTGCAAGTAACATCACCAGCCATGGCCGACCGTCTCCAATTCGGGAAAATCGAGGAAGTCATTGAACCGCCGAACCTCATCGAGGTTCAGAGCCGCTCCTATGAGGAGTTCATGCAGAAAGACATTCCGGCCGGCGAGCGCACCGATTCGGGGCTTCAGGCAGTCTTCCGTGAGGTTTTCCCGATCAAGAGCTATGACGAAGCGATCGAACTCGACTTCGTCACCTACGACATCGAGGACCCCAAGATCACCTCGCTGGACGCACTGCGTTCCGGTGAGAGCTTCTCCGCGGCGCTCTACGTGACCTTCAAGCTGAAGGACGAAACGGGCACCAAGAAGGAGCGCGTGTACATGGGCGAACTGCCGATGATGACCCGCCGCGGCACCTTCATCATCAATGGTGCCGAGCGTGTCATCGTGTCCCAGCTGCACCGTTCCCCGGGCATCTGCTTCGAGACCTCCCAGCACTTGAACGGCAAGATCCTGCACAGCTTCCGGATCATCCCGGACCGCGGGTCTTGGCTGGAAGTCCAGTTCGACACGAACGACCTGCTCTACGTCTACCTGGATCGCCGCCGCCGCCGCCGCAAGTTCCTGGCCAGCACCTTCCTGCGCGCCCTGGGCTACCCGACGGACCGCGACATCGTCACCAACTTCTACAACGTCGAGACGCTGAAGATGAAGGACGAGATGGACGAGCAGGAGCTCGGCCACAAGGTCCCCTTCGAGGACATCCTAGACGGCGAGCTGGTCGTGGCCAAGGCCTACGAGCCGCTCACCATCGGCATCGTCCGCCAGCTCATCGCCCTCGGCCACAAGCAGATCGAGGTGATCGACGGCCGCGAAGACGAAATCCTGCTCAAGTCGCTCCGCAAGGATCCGGCGAAGGATGAGGACAGCGCGCTGAAGGACATCTACCGCAAGCTGCGCCCCGGCGATCCGCCGACGGCTGCGAACGCCCGCGCCCTGCTCAAGCGCCTCTTCTTCGACCCGAAGAAGTACGACCTGACCCGCGTCGGCCGTTACAAGATCAACAGCAAGCTCGAAAGCAAGGTCGGTCCGGACGAGCGCATCATGGTGCCGGAGGACTTCCTCGGTGCCGTGAAGTACCTGCTCAAGCTCAAGAAGGGCGAAGGCGTGATCGACGACATCGACCACCTTGGCTCGCGCCGCGTGCGTGCCGTGGGTGAGCTGCTCTCCAACCAGTGCCGCGTGGGCCTCGCCCGTACGGAGCGCCTGGTGAAGGAGCGCATGACCCTGTTCGACGTGAACATCGAGGGCATGACCCCGCAGAAGCTGATCAACCCGAAGGCGCTCTCCGCCGTCGTGCGTGACTTCTTCGGCCGGTCCCAGCTTTCGCAGTTCATGGACCAGACCAACCCGCTGGCCGAGCTGACGCACAAGCGCCGTCTCTCCGCGCTTGGACCTGGTGGTCTGAACCGTGACCGTGCGGGCTTCGAGGTGCGCGACGTGCACCCGTCCCACTACGGCCGTATCTGCCCGATTGAGACCCCGGAAGGTCCGAACATCGGTCTGATCAACTCGATGTGCACCTACGCGCGCATCAATGAGTTCGGCTTCATCGAGACCCCCTACCGCAAGGTCAAGAACGGCAAGGTCTCCAACGAGATCGAGTACCTCACCGCCGACCAGGAAGAGAAGTTCCTGATCGCGCAGGCGAACAACCCGATCGAGAAGAGCGGCAAGTTCCTCAATGAAAAGGTCACCGCGCGTGAAGCGGGCGGCGAGTTCATCGAAGTGGGGCCGACCGACGTGAACTACATGGACGTGTCCCCGAAGCAGCTCGTTTCGGTGGCCGCGGGCCTGATTCCCTTCCTTGAGCACGACGACGCCAACCGCGCGCTGATGGGCTCGAACATGCAACGCCAGGGCGTGCCGCTGCTCGTCTCCGAGTCGCCGTACGTCGGCACCGGCCTGGAAGGCAAGACCGCGCGTGACTCGCGCTCGGTGATCGTCTCCGAGCTGGACGGTGTGGTGGCTGCTGCCACCGCGGAAATGATCGTGACCACCCCGGACGGCAAGCTGCCCGTGGCGGACGAGAAGTTCCTCTCCGATCCGGAGTCGGTGAAGACCAATGTCGACAAGGGCATCATGGCTTACCCGCTGCGGAAGTTCATGCGCTCGAACGCCGGCACCTGCATCAACCAGAAGCCGATCGTCAAGAAGGGCCAGAAGATCAAGAAGGGCGACGTCCTTGCCGACGGTCCGAACACCCAGCTCGGCGAGCTGGCGCTCGGCCGCAACGTGCTGGTCGCGTTCATGCCTTGGAACGGCTACAACTTCGAGGATGCCATCGTCATCTCCGAGAAGGTGAAGAAGGAGGACATCTACACCTCCATCCACATCGCGGAATTCGACGTGGCCGCCCGCGACACCAAGCTGGGTCCGGAAGAAATCACGCGGGACATCCCGAACGTGGGTGAAGAAGCGCTCAAGAACCTCGACCACGACGGTATCATCCGTATCGGTGCCGAGGTGAAGCCGGGCGACATCCTCGTCGGCAAGATCACGCCGAAATCCGAGACCGAACTGGCCCCGGAAGAGCGCCTGCTGCGCGCCATCTTCGGTGAGAAGGCCGCGGACGTGAAGGACACCTCGCTGCGCGTGCCTTCCGGCTGCACCGGCATCGTCCAGGACATCCGCGTCTCCTCTCACGGCAATGCCCGCAAGCGTGCCGAGAAGGTCGATCCGGTGGAGCTGAAGAAGCAGCTCAAGAAGATCAACGACGAGCACAAGAAGAAGGCGGACAAGCTGACCGACGACCTGACGGAAAAGCTCTCCGACATCCTGCTCGGCGAGAAGATCCCGCTGGATGTGGTGAATGCCCAGACCGGCGAGATCATCATCCCGGCCAACCGCAAGATCACCAAGACGCTGCTGCGCAAGCTGGCGTCCGTGCACGACCACATCGAAATCGATCCGTCGCCGATCCGGAACAAGATCCTCGAGATCATCGGTTCCTTCGAGCAGCGCTTCCAGGAGCTCGACACCGAGCGCGAGCGCAAGCTTGACCAACTGGAAGCCGGTGACGACGTGGATCCCGGCGTCATCAAGGAGGTGAAGGTCTTCATCGCTGCCAAGCGCAAGCTGTCGGTAGGTGACAAGATGGCCGGACGCCACGGTAACAAGGGCGTTGTCGCCACCATCGTTCCCGAGGAGGACATGCCCTTCCTGGCGGACGGAACTCCGGTGGACATCGTGCTGAACCCGCTCGGCGTGCCTTCCCGTATGAACGTGGGCCAGGTGCTCGAGACCCACCTCGGTGTCGCCGCGAAGGCGCTCGGCTTCAAGGTGGCGACCCCGATCTTCGACGGTATCCCCGAAGCGAAGATCTGGGAGTTCATGACCCAGGCCAAGCAGGTCGATGGCTACACCTGGATCGGTGACGGCAAGGATGGCAGCACGGGTGGCAAGTCGACGCTGTTCGACGGCCGCACGGGTGAGCCCTTCCACCAGCCGGTCGTGGTCGGCATCATCTACATGCTGAAGCTCGGTCACTTGGTCGCGGATAAGATCCACGCCCGTGCCGTCGGTCCCTACAGCCTCGTCACCCAGCAGCCGCTCGGTGGTAAGGCCCAGTACGGTGGCCAGCGCTTCGGGGAAATGGAAGTCTGGGCCCTCGAGGCCTACGGCGCCGCCTACACCCTTCAGGAATTGCTCACGGTGAAGTCCGACGACGTGCAGGGGCGCACGCGGATTTACGAAGCGATCGTCAAGGGGGACAACAACCTGGAAGCCGGCACGCCGGAGTCCTTCAACGTCCTCATCAAGGAAATGCAGTCCCTGGGTCTCGACGTCCGCCCCGGACGCCGCGGTGCCGGTGGCCCTGGCGGCGTCCCGTCGATCGGCGGTGTCGACGACTTCTCGCTCGACGATCTCACCCTTTGATAGCCCGAACCACGAACCGACATCCTAACAAGCCTTAGATAGCATGAACGTTGATACCAACCTTCGAGAACTTTTCGGTGTGGACGAGCGGCCGGAGGCCTTTGACCAGGTCTCCATCACCGTGGCATCGCCGGACATCATCCGGTCCTGGTCCAAGGGGGAAGTGAAGAACCCCGAGACCATCAATTACCGTACCTTCAAGCCTGAGAAAGGCGGCCTGTTCTGCGAGCGGATCTTCGGACCTACCCGCGACTGGGAGTGCGCCTGCGGCAAGTACAAGCGCATCAAGCACAAGGGCGTGGTCTGTGACCGCTGCGGCGTGGAAGTGACGCTGAGCCGCGTGCGCCGTGAGCGCATGGGCCACATCGAGCTGGCCGTGCCCGTGTCGCACATCTGGTTCTACAAGTGCATGCCCTCGCGCATCGGCTTGGTGCTGGACATCAGCGCCCGCCACCTGGAGCGCGTGATCTACTACGAGGACTACGTGGTGACCGAGCCGGGCAACACCCCGCTTGAGCGCGGCCAACTGCTCACCGAAAACGAACTCCGAGATGCGGAGGACGCCTACGGCGAAACTTCTTTCCGCGCCGCCATGGGTGCGGAGGCGATCCAGGATCTGCTCGCGCAGGTTGACTTGGCGGATCTCGCCAAGCAACTGGAGCAAGAGCTGGAGACCACCCGCTCGAAGCAGAACAAGAAGAAGCTCTCGAAGCGTCTCAAGATCACCCAAGGCTTCGCCGGCTCCAAGTCGCGCCCGGAGTGGATGATCCAGACCGTGCTTCCCGTGATCCCGCCGGACCTGCGTCCGCTGGTTCCGCTGGAAGGCGGCCGCTTCGCGACCTCCGACTTGAACGACCTCTACCGTCGCGTCATCAACCGCAACAACCGTCTCAAGAACCTCCTCCAGCTCAAGACGCCGGAGGTCATCATCCGCAACGAAAAGCGGATGCTGCAAGAGGCTGTTGACGCGTTGTTCGACAACGGCCGCCACGGCCGTGCGGTGACCGGTGCCGGCAACCGTCCGCTGAAGTCCCTGAGCGACATGCTCAAGGGCAAGGGCGGCCGTTTCCGCCAGAACCTGCTGGGCAAGCGCGTGGACTACTCGGGACGTTCCGTCATTGTGATCGGTCCCGACCTCACGCTGAACCAGTGCGGTCTGCCGAAGAAGATGGCTCTGACCTTGTTCGAGCCCTTCATCATCCGTCGCCTCAAGGAGCTCGGCTACTGCCACACCGTGCGCAGTGCCAAGAAGATGATCGACCGCAAGACCCCGGAAGTCTGGGACATCCTGGCGGAAGTGACCAAGGGTCACCCGGTCTTCCTGAACCGCGCGCCCACGCTGCACCGTCTCTCGATCCAGGCCTTCGAGCCGAAGCTGATCGAAGGTGAGGCCATCCGCGTTCACCCGCTGGTCTGCACGGCTTACAATGCCGACTTCGACGGTGACCAGATGGCCGTGCACGTGCCGCTGTCCGTGGAAGCGCAGATGGAAGCGCGCCAGCTGATGCTTGCGCCGAACAACATCTTCTCGCCCGCCTCCGGCCGCCCGATCACCACGCCGTCCCAGGACATCATTCTGGGCGCGTACTACCTGACCTGGGCACCGGTGCGCACGCAGAAGGACCGCGAGAAGCAGGAGCACCTGCCGCTGTTCGAGAACTCCTCGGAAGTCGAGTTCGCCATCGCCTCCCGCAAGGTCGGCTATCACCAGTGGATCCGCGTCCGCAACCCGAACTTCGGCAAGCCGGGCACCGTCTTCGGTGATCACGAGAGCAAGATTCTCGAGACCACGCCGGGCCGCGTGCGCTTCAATGAAATCTGGCCGACCGGGCTGGGCTTCATCAACCGCACCATCGGCAAGAAGCAGATGTCCGACATCATCTGGCGCTGCTACCAAGTGGCCGGCCAGAAGGGCACCGTGCAGACGCTTGATGCGCTGAAGAGCCTCGGCTTCCGCGAAGCCACCCGCTCGGGCACTTCGATCGGTATCGTCGACATGGTGGTGCCGGAAGAGAAGCCGGCCATCATCGCCGATGCTTACGCCCAGGTGGACAAGGTCACCAAGCAGTACCGCAACGGTGTGATCACCGATGGCGAGCGCTACCAGAAGGTCGTCGACATCTGGACGCACGCCACGGACACCATCGCCGCCGCGCTCTATCGCAAGATCGAGTTCAACGACGGCAAGCCGGGTGCGAGCCCGCTGTTCATGATGGTGGACTCCGGTGCGCGTGGTAACAAGAGCCAGATCAAGCAGCTCTCCGGGATGCGCGGCCTGATGGCCAAGCCCTCCGGTGAAATCATTGAGCGCCCGATCACCTCGAACTTCCGTGAAGGTCTGTCCGTGCTGGAGTACTTCATCTCCACTCACGGTGCCCGTAAGGGTCTGGCCGACACCGCGCTGAAGACCGCTGACTCGGGTTACATGACCCGCAAGCTGGTGGACGTGGCGCAGGATGTGATCGTGACGCAGTTTGATTGCGGCACTGCCAATGGCATCGTCGTCGCCCCGATCTATGACGGCGATGAAGAGGCGGCCTCGCTGGCGACGCGCATCTACGGCCGCACCTCGTGCGAGCAGGTGAAGGATCCGGTGACGGGCCAGATGGCGCTCGATTTCGACGAGCTGGTGGACGAAAACTCCGCGAAGGCGGTCGAGCGCATCGGCTACGAGAAGCTCAAGATCCGCTCGGTGCTCACCTGTGAGTCCAAGCGCGGTTGCTGCGCGAAGTGCTACGGCCTGAACCTCGCCACCGGCAAGCCGGTGAAGATCGGTGAAGCGGTGGGTATCATCGCGGCACAGTCGATCGGCGAGCCCGGCACGCAGCTCACCATGCGTACCTTCCACGTGGGTGGTGCGGCCATGGCGACCTTCAAGCAGCCGATCATCAAGGCGAAGAACGGCGGTCGCGTGATCTATAAGGATCTGCGTGTCGTCGAAAGCGCCGAAGGCAAGTGGGTCGTGCTGAACAAGAACGGTTCGGTCTCGATCCGCGACAAGGACGGCCTGGAGCTGGAAAGCCACATCATCGTCATCGGCTCGGTCATCGAGATCAAGGATGGCGACGACGTGAAGAAGGCTGACACCGTGGCGACTTGGGACCCCTACAACGTGCCGATCCTTACGGAGAAGCCGGGTAAGGTGGAATTCCGCGACATGATCTCGGGCATCACCGTGACCAACGAGACGGACAAGGAAACCGGCAAGAAGGTCATGGTCGTCACCGAGCACAAGGAAGACCTGCACCCGCAGGTGGTGATCGTGGACGAGAAGAGCAAGGAAGTGAAAGCCTCCTACTCGATCCCGGTGGGCGCTCACCTTTCCGTCAAGGAAGGCGAAGTGGTCACGGGGGGCACGCAGCTCGCCAAGACCCCGCGCAAGGTGGCCCGCACCAAGGACATCACCGGTGGTCTGCCACGTGTTGCCGAGCTCTTCGAAGCCCGCAAGCCCAAGGATGCCTGCGTGATCGCGAAGATCGACGGCGAGGTCTCCTTCGGCGGCACCGTCCGCGGCAAGAAGAAGGTCATCGTCTCCGATGCGGACTCCGGCGAGCAGGTCGAGCACTTGGTCCCGATGGGCCGTCACATCATCGTGACGGATGGTGACCGCGTGAAGCGCGGTGACCAGATCACCGAAGGCCCCGTGTCTCCGGAAGATCTCCTCGAGGCTTGCGGCGCTCAGGAACTCCAGGAGCACTTGGTGAACGAGGTGCAGTCGGTTTACCGCGTCCAAGGCGTGGAAATTAATGACAAGCACATCGAGATCATCATCCGCCAGATGCTGCGCAAGGTGAAGATCACCGATCCCGGCGACGCCGATCAGCTCCTCTGGGGCGACCAGATCGACCGCTCGACCTTCAACCGCATCAACGACGGTATCGTCGCCAGCGGTGGTAAGCCGGCGGAAGCGGAACCGGTGCTGCTCGGCATCACCAAGGCCTCGCTCGAAACCGACTCCTTCATCTCCGCGGCGTCCTTCCAGGACACCACCCGGGTGCTGACGGAAGCGGCGACGCTCGGCAAGGTGGACTACCTCACGGGCTTCAAGGAGAACGTGATCATGGGTCACCTGATCCCCGCAGGCTCCGGCTTCGATTGCCACCGCGACTCGGAGATCGAGTTCACCGTGGAAGAGCCCGAGCCGCTCTTCATCCCGGAAGCTCCGGAAACGGAAGAAGCCGTGGCGATGGAAAGCGCTTGATGCCGCCAGTCCGATAAGAATTCAAAAGCCCGGCCGTGCGAGAGTGCGGCCGGGTTTTTCTTTTGTGATGCGGGGAGGCGGCCTTGCGGCGCAACGCTTTTTTCGGAAGCGTGGTCTTGGCTAGTTGAAGATACTCCGCCGAGTGCCCGTCGACGGGAAGCGCGCGGAACGCCTACACAAATCGGGAAGTGTGAATCAGGTATAACATTCGCCGCAAGATGGACAGCTGGAGACCAATAAGCGAAGGTGAGATCTGGGATCTCATCAATCGGGCATGGACGAAAATGAGTTTGCCTCAGCGGCGGGTGTGGGAACTGATCAAGATCGATCCAATGAAGTGGCAGGAGAACACTTATGGAGTGATGGGTGGTGGTTTTTGGGTCGTCGCAATCTACGGTTCGACCGTGGTTTGGTATAATGACATCGAGGGTGGCTTCAATCAATCCACTTGGACCAGACCGGGCACGATTGACGAGTACTGGTGCAATCAAAGCGAACTGCAGGACGTCATCGGCGCGAGCATCGAAACAACTCCCTCTGCGGGACGTTGTGGGCCACCGCAGTCCATCGACTAGAATAGGAAGCTTGGGGAGTTGAAGGGGGCGGTGAGGTTTATTTGCCGCTGGCCTCAGTCTTCTTTTTGATGCCATTCAGGGCATTCCGCTGCTCGTAGGCCAGGGCCGATTTCCAGTTGTCGCCGGAGATCTTGTTATACCATTCCAAGCCGCGCTCATATTCCCCGTAGCGAACGTAGTAGCGCATGAAGGCGACGGCGGTGCGATCCTGTTGCTCGGTGTCGAGGCTGCCTTCGCGTGAGTCATACCAGCGCTTGGCGCTCGCATTGTCTGCTTCCAGCCACTCGGCGAAGGCGATGTGCATGTATCGTTCCTCGGGGCCGCCTCCGGTCATGGCCATCGTCATCATGCGCTCGGGGTCCTCGCGGGTCATCTGGCGGATCAACTGCGGCTGGACACCGTTGTAGGTGTGATCGGCCATGCGCATTTCCTCCGGCAGGGTCATGGTGATGGCCCACTGGGCGAAGTGGTCCTGGTTTTTGTCGGCCTTCAGCAGATTGCCGAAGTCCTCCATGCGAAGTTTGTTGGCGCCGGTCCATTCGGCGGCCTTGCTCAGGAGGAGATTGGCGGTGCTGGCGTCTTGGATGCCGTTCTCTCCCGAGCCGGAGAGTAGCTTGTTCAAGGTGTCGATCAGTGCGCCTTGTTCGAGGCGCTCGGAGAAGTTGATGGGACTCAGATCGAGCGTGGCGAGCTCGCGGGCAGAATATTGGCCGAGGTAGCCGCGCAAGGCGGCGCTGCGGTCGCCGGTATCGAGGCCGGTGGTGCGGGAGCTGAACTCTGCGGCAGAGATTCCGGCACTGCCGAAGTAGGCTTCCAAGGCGCGGTTCCGCTCCACGCCGTATTCGGGATCGATGAGGTCCCATGCTTCCTTGGCATAGCCGCTTTGGCAGAGGCGGCGGATGAGCGCGGCGGCGCGATTGGCGCGGAGGGTGAGGTTCTTCTCGCTCTTCCGGTTTTGTGCGAGGAGGGCGGCGGCTTGCTGGGGATCGAGAGGGCCGGACTCGGATGGACTTGGCTCGCGCGGCGTGTTGCCGGCGGAAACGGTGGAGTCGGGGCGAGTGGAATTTGCTTTCCCCGATCTGCTGGAGGTCTCCGCTGCGGAGGAAGCTGTGGGACGATTTTCCAAGTCATGGATCTTCCATGCCAAGCCGAGGATCACGGTGAACTGGGCGATTGCTAGAAGTGGAAGGAGCTTCCGGCTCATACGATGGCATGACAGCCGGGGCACCCGGAGAGGTCAAGATAACATGCCATGCTGCCCGGCATACCCAATAAGCGCCAATTGCCATGCCGCACCGTGCGGAAGCGAGACCAGATCCAGCTTCAATGCGCTGCCGGGCTATTCCGGATCCCCTCGCACCACCCGGAGGAGTTGATTGGATAGACCGCCGGCGTGATGAATGGCCCGGTCAATGCGTTCGGCAAACGCGCGGTAGTCGCGGTTCTCGGTGCAAACAATGATCCCGCAGTGCGCCGGAGATGTCTTGTGCAGCCGAATGAAGTCCCGCCGGGTGATCGTGATCACGCAGCGCTGGTTACCGATGGCGAAGCGAAGAACAGAATCGTCCTCGATGCCCTGATTGGACTTCCCTGCCTCGTGGGTGGTCAGGACATCGTGTAAGAGCTGCCGGAGATGCTTTACCACCTCAAGCGGGAAGTTCTCGTTGGCGTAGAGTCTTGCCATCTCAAGCTGCCGCCTCGTTCTCGCTGATCTCGCGGTCGATCTCCTGTGAGTGCCGGGAGACGTAGTTCCAAGCATTGAGAAGGTCGGGATGGGTCAGGGTGGGAAAGTTGCGGAGGATCTCGGCATCATCGGCACCGAGTCGCCGCCACGACTCAAGCGACCAGACGGGAATCCTCGTTCCAGCGACCCTTGCGGATCCACCGCAGATAAGGGGATCGAATTCGATTCCCGGCAGTTGGTCGGCGATTTCGGCTGCCAGCCAAACGAGAAGCCGGGCGCGCTCCTGCCGCGGTAGCGAGGCAACGAGCGATTGGGCTTCATCGAAGGTCAGCGCCATGGGGTGAGTTTGCCTTGGAAATGTCTGGTCGTCAAACCTGCGGGGGCGGCAGCGGCTCTTCCTCTGCCGCGAGATTGCGCGGGCCTTCCGTCTCAGGGTGAAGGCGCAGGTACTTGCGTCCCAGCCACAGCGCCAGGACCAGCCATGCGAGCGAGAGGGGAACCATGCTGAACGACAATCCCGAAGCTCCAAGTCCCAGCCCTACCATGGCGGGGTAAGACCAGGCTCCGATCTGATCGCCCACGCGGTAGGCGAAGGTATCGTTGAAGTTCTTTGCCTTGTATTTCTCACCGCGGGAGAGGATGGCGTAGAGGGCCTCGCGCGCGGGGCGTTGGAAGGCGAAGTTCGTGGAGCGGCGCAGGATATCGAGGGTCATCACAGCAACGAGACCCGGCCAGAGACCGAGAAGGCCGAAGCCCAAGGCGCCCAAGGCGGGGAGAAAGGCTAGGGCGATGCCGATGCCGAACCAGCGGAGAATGCGACCTGTTAGAAAAAGCTGCGTGACCAAGGCCAGCACGTTCACCACCAGATCACGGTTGGCGAGAAGCTGGGTCCGCCCCGCGCGATCGTTCGCGAATACCCGGGAGATAATGTCGGTCTGCTGGAAGTAGAGGAAGGTCGATGAGATGGAGTAGAAAAGCATCAGCCCGAAGATGCCCAGGAGGTAGGGGGATTTGATCACATGCCAGACGCCGTCCCAGAAGCTGCCACCGATGGGGTCCCCGCTGCTCTCCTTCGTTTGCCGGGGTGTCTCCGCTGCATCCGGGGCCAGCGATAGATCGGCCTGATGTCTTTCGAGTGATCTGGAGGCGAAACAAGCGAGCTCCAGCAGCACTGCCGAGACCAAGAGCAGGTTCACGGAACCCAGGGGAGTGGCGAGGGAGGATGTGATCGCTGAACCGGAGATCGCGCCGATGCTGCCGCCGACAAACACGATCCCGAACAGCCGCTTGCTCTGGCTTGGCCGGAAGATGTCATTCATGAATGACCAGAACACCGAGACTACGAAGAGATTGAAGATGCTGGTCCAGACATAGAAGACGCGGCCGGTCCACAAGTCTTGGGCCGGGTTCCCCCACCGGTAGATCGCGAAGAAGATCAGGAGGTGGAGGATGAAGAAGCGGTAAGTCAGCGGCACCAGGCGCTTGCGGGGAAGCTTGCCCGCCAGCCATGCGAAGAGCGGGTGGATCAGCAGGATGCCGGCGAGGGTGGCAGTGAACATCCACGACAGTTCTTCCGCGCGGCCCTTCTTCCCCTCCATGATGGTAACCGCGACTTCATCCCGGATCGGCCGCAGGACATAGTAAGCGCAAAGGACGAAGAAGAAGTACGCCGCCGACCAGATGACGGCGGTGACTTCCTGCTCCTTGATGTCCGCGCTGCGCCGGATGAGGCGGGAGAGTGCTCCATTCATAGGGCCGCAGGTTCAGTCAGAGGGCGGCGAATGCTTCTTCGATCCGCTTGCGCATGGCGGCATCCGGCAGGACACCGCGCGCGGCGGCGGCGTTGTCTTCCAGATGCTTCAGCTTGGTCGTGCCGGGGATGGCCGCGGTGACGGCCGGGTGGGAGATGACGTACTTCAGGAGGATCTGCGCCCAAGTGCTCGCATTGATTTCCTTGGCGAAGTCCGGCAGGGGCTTGTCGGTTGTCTGGCTCAGGAGATTGGCTCCCCTGCGGCCACCGAGCGGCATGTTGATTAGCGAGGCGATCTTCTTCTCGGCGACCAGCGGGAGGATCTTTTCCTCCGCATTGCGGTTTCCCACCGAGTAATCGAACTGCACGAAATCGAGCGCTTCCTTCTCCAGGATCTTGATCAGGTCGGGATACTGCCGGTCGTCGGAGGTGGTGACGCCGTAGTGGCTGATGCGGCCCTCCTTCTTCCAATCGCGGAGCAGGGGGAGCAGGGTTTCCCAACCGTGCAGGCTGTGCACCTGGACGAGCTCGATATGCTTCACCTGAAGGCGCTTGAAGGATTCTTCGAGCATCGCGATGCCTTTCTTCACATCGCCGTCCTCCGCGGTGACCTTGGTGGCGATGAAGAGCTGGTCGCGGATGCCGAGTTCCGCGATCAGCTTGCCGAGGACTTCCTCCGACTTGCCGTAAGCGGGGGCCGTATCGATCAGCGTGAGGCCGAGCTTGGGGAATTGGCGGAGGACTTCGCGGCGCGCGGCCAGTTCCTCTTCGGTGCTGGCTCCATATTGATTCGTGCCGAGGCCGATGACGGGGAGCTTCTTCCCGGAACCGGGAATCTCCTTGGTGATGAGTGGTAGCGGGGCGGCTTCCTGCGCGCTGAGGGTGAAGCGATCCAAGGTCAGACCGGCCCCGGCCACGAGGCCGAGTTTCAAGGCGCAACGCCGTGTCAAAGGAGTTCTGGCGGTGTTCATGGCAACCCAATGTATCGGTGGCAGGAGGCATGATTTATCAATTCTCCTGAAATCGACCGGTGCCGGATCGATTTGGAAGTATCGGGGTGCCCGCCATGAAGTGCTGGCTTCGGGATGATGGAGTGCGCTAAGAAGGTAGCATGCGCATCCGTCCTATCCGTGAAGACGACCTTGCCGCGCTGGAGCGCTTCGCGGCGGAGGCGGGGGATGGGCTGACGACGCTGCCTGCGGATACGAAGCGGTTGAAGGAGAAGATCGATTGCTCGCTGCAGTCGTTTGCGGGGCACCTGGGGAGGGAGGATGCGCATTACACGTTCATCCTGGAGGCGCCGGGCGGGGAGGCGGTGGGGACTTCCACGCTGGCAGCGAGCGTGGGGATGCGGGAGCCGTGGTACAATTTCCGCTTGGGCACGGCGGTGCATGCCTCTCAAGAGCTGGGGCTCTATCAGAAGCACCGCACGCTGATCCTGTGCAATGATCTGACGGAGTCCACGGAGCTGTGCTCGCTCTTCCTGCGGCCGGCGTGGCGGAAAGCGGGGAATGGCAAGTTGCTGTCGAAGGTGCGCTTCCTCTTCCTCGCGGAGTTTCCGGATCTGTTCCAGCCGCGGACGATCGCGGAGATGCGCGGTCGCTTGGATGAGCATGGGAAGTCTCCGTTTTGGGAAGGCTTGGGGCGGCACTTTTTCCGTATGGAGTTCCAGCAAGCGGACACATTGACGGGAATCGGGAAGAAGGCCTTCATCGCGGAGATGATGCCGCGGAATACGGTGTATGTGGACCTGCTGCCGCGCTTCACGCGGGATGCGATCGGCGTCGTGCACGTGGAGACGGAGGCGGCGATCCGGCTGTTAGAGGAGGAGGGCTTCTCGCTGCGCGGCTACGTGGATATCTTCGATGGCGGGCCGGTCGTGGAATGCGATACGGCGAGCATTCATTCAGTGCGGGAGTCGGGGACTTTCATCGCGCGGACGGCGCGGGAGATGCCGGAGGAGGCGGTTCCGCACCTGGTGTGCACACGGAGCTTCACGGGCTTTCGGGCCTGTCTCTGCAAGACGCTGCCGGAAGACGAGGTGCTGCCGCTGCCACCGGAGGCGATATTGATGTTAGAATGTGCGGATGGTGCGCCGCTGCGTGCGGTCGCTCTCGGAAACTACAAGCCCAAGCCTTGAGCATGAAACTCAGTTCACGGAATCCAGTCAGCGGCGAGCTGGTATTCGAGGGCGAGATCGCCACGGAGGCGGAGATCGATGCCAGCATGGAGCGCGCTCGTGTGGCCTTTGGCCAGTGGGGTGGGATGAGCCTGGAGGAGCGGATCGCAGTGCTGGAGCGCTATGCGGTTGTGTTAGGCGAAGCGCGGGAGTCGATGGCGGCGTTGATCGGCAGGGAAACGGGCAAGCCTTTGTGGGATGCACGCACGGAGGTGGCAGCGATGATCGGCAAGGTGGCGATTTCGATCGAGGCCTACCGCAAGCGCACTGGCAGCTCGGCGGAGGAAGGCGCAGGGCAGCGGGTGGTGCTGCGGCATCGCCCGCATGGGGTGATGGCGGTGCTTGGGCCCTTCAATTTTCCCGGGCATCTGCCGAATGGTCACATCGTGCCGGCGCTGCTGGCGGGGAACGCGGTGGTCTTCAAGCCATCCGAGTTTGCGCCCGCGGTGGCGCTGGCGATGGCGGGGCTGTGGCAGGAGGCGGGCCTGCCGCATGGTGTGCTGGAGGTCGTGATTGGGGATGGTCCGACTGGCGCGGCGCTGGCCAAGCATCCGGGGATCGATGGGCTGTGTTTCACGGGAAGTTCGCGCACGGGGAAGCTGCTGCACGAGGCCTTCGCCAGCCAGCCGCAGAAGATCCTGGCGCTGGAGATGGGCGGGAATAATCCGCTGGTGGTGGAGGAGGGGATCGATGAGCGCGGGGCCCTGCATCACATCCTGCTCTCCGCTTTCGTCACGGCGGGGCAGCGCTGCACCTGTGCGCGACGCTTGATCGTGCCGGAGGGGAAGTGGGGCGATGGCTTGTTAGAGAAGCTCAGCGCTACGACGGCGGCGCTCAAGGTGGGTGCGTGGGACGAGGATCCGCAGCCCTTCCTGGGATCGGTGATCTCGCTGGCGGCGGCGGAGCGGGTGATGGAGGCGCAGGAGGATTTGCTAGCGAAGGGAGGGCGGGCGATCCTGCGCTCGGAACTGCTGAGAAGCGGCACGGCCTTGGTGTCTCCCGGATTGATGGATGTCAGCGGCGTGCAGGACCTCTCGGATGAAGAGGTCTTCGGGCCGCTCTTGCAGGTCCAGCGCAGCCGGAGTTTTGAGCATGCGCTGGAGCTGGCGAATGCCACGCGCTATGGTCTGGCGGCGGGTCTGCTCTCACCGGATGAGGAACATTGGAGGATCTTCGTGCAAACGATCCGCGCGGGCGTGGTGAACTGGAACCGCCCGCTCACCGGGGCCAGCAGCGCACTGCCTTTCGGCGGGGTGGGCGCCAGTGGCAATCATCGGCCCAGTGCCGCCTATGCGGCGGACTACTGTGCCTATCCGGTGGCCAGCCTGGAAACTACGGAAGTCATCGTACCAGATTCCCTGCCGCCGGGGATGAATCTTTAGCCATGCCTGCCCTGGAAGCCAACTTTGACGGTCTTGTCGGTCCCACGCACAACTACGCGGGGCTCTCGCCGGGGAATATCGCCTCCGCGCGGAATGCCGGTGGGGTCTCGCGGCCGCGCGAGGCGGCGCTGCAAGGCTTGGCCAAGATGCGGCGGCTTCATGACCTGGGCTTCTTGCAGGGCGTGCTGCCGCCGCAGGAGAGGCCGGACCTCGCTTTCCTGCGCAGCCTGGGCTTCCGCGGTAGCGATGCCCAGGTGCTCGGTGCGGTGGCCAAGCGCGATCCGGCGTTGCTGGCTTGCGCCTGCTCGGCCTCCGCGATGTGGGCGGCGAATGCGGCGACGGTCAGTCCCTCCGGCGATACCGCGGATGGCCGTGTGCACTTCACCGTGGCGAACTTGCGCGAGCATTTGCACCGCTCGCTCGAGGCTCCTGCGACCTCGCGCGTGCTGCGGAAGATCTTCGCGGACTCCCGCTACTTCGCGCATCACGAGGCCTTGCCGGCGCATGAGCGTTTTGGCGATGAGGGGGCGGCGAATCACACGCGCTTCTGCCGGATGTACGGGGCACCCGGGGTGGAGCTGTTCGTCTATGGGCGTGAGGGCGCGCAGCAGGATCCGGTCTTCCCGGCGCGCCAGACCCGCGCCGCCAGCGAGGCGATTGCGCGGCTTCATGGGCTGCGGGATGCGATCTTCGCGCAGCAGCATCCAGAGGCGATCGCTCGAGGCGCCTTCCACAATGACGTGGTCGCGGTCGGCAATCTCCAGACGCTCTTCATCCATGAACTCGCGCTGGAGGATCAGCCACGGGTCGTCGGTGACTTGCGCGAGGCACTGGCGGACGAGGGCGCGGAGCTGAAGCTGATCGAGATCACAGAGTCGGAGGTGCCTTTGGCCGCCGCGGTGAGTTCCTATCTCTTCAATAGCCAGTTGTTAGAGGACCCGGATGGCCGGGTGATCCTACTGGCCCCGGCGGAGTGCCGCGAGACGCCCGAGGTGTGGGCCTGCCTGGAGCGCCTGCTGGAGGAAGAGGCCTTCCACGAAGTCATCACGCTCGATCTCCGCCAGTCGATGCGCAATGGCGGCGGGCCTGCCTGCCTGCGGCTGCGGGTGGTGCTCAGTGATGAGGAGCGCGCGGCGGTGCACGGGCCCTGCTGGTTCAGCGCAAAGCTGCACGAAACGTTGGAATCCTGGGTGTGCCGGCACTACCGCGAGGAATTGCGGCCGGAGGACTTGGCGGATCCTCTCCTGTTAGATGAGTCGCGCCGGGCGCTGGATGAGCTGAGCGGCATCCTCGCGCTCGGACGGATCTATCCCTTCCAACAATGAATCCTTCCTTTGCACGCGCATTTGCCGCTGGCGAGGATCTCTCGCGCTGGACGGAGTGTGGCTCGTTCCAGAGCCACGCGCCGGGATGCTTGCTCCATGAGTCGCAAGCTTCCCCGCGACGATTGCTACTCTCCTGTGCCATTCATGGCGATGAGACGGCACCCATCGAGATGCTCGATCGATTGATTGAAGACATCCGCCAAGGATTGTTAGAGCCATCTGCCAGCGTGCTCTTCGTCGTGGGGAATCCCCCGGCCATCCTTGCCGGGCAGCGATTCATCGGACATGACATGAACCGCCTCTTCGATGGGCAGTGGATTGCAAAGGAGGATCTGGAAGAGGCGCGGCGGGCAAAGGAGTTGGAGGAGGTGACGGCGTCATTTGCGCGAGATGGGGAAAGTCTCTGGCACTTGGATCTTCATACGACTATCCGGGCCTCGCGGATCGAGCGCTTCGGCATCGCCAACGTGGAGTCCAGGGAGATGCTGCCGGTGGAGCTATGGAAGCTGCTGCGTGCGGCGGGAATGGGCGCCGTGGTCTTCAGCCCGCGCTCGCGGGGAACTTACTCGGCGTTCAGTTCGCGGCTGCCCGGAGTGACCTCGCTGACCTTGGAGCTGGGGCAGGGGAAGCGTTTCGGGGAGAATGCTCTGGAGGCCACGGAGGATCTGGAGCGGGCGCTGTGCTGCTGGCTGGAAGACAAGCCCTTGCCAGCGGCTGCCCATGCTGAGCCGGAGTGCTATCAGGTCACGCGGGAGATCCTCAAGGAAGCGGGTGAGTTCAGATTCCACCTGCCCGCGGAGATGCAGAACTTCGCGTCGCTGGAGCCGGGGCAAGTTTTGGCGGAAGGTGCTACGGGCAAGCTGGTGGCAGACGAGGGAGAATGCGTGCTCTTCCCGAATCCAAACGTGGCGGTAGGCCTACGGGCGGCGGTCCTGGTGAGAAGTGCGGATTACAAGCGGAGCCGCCGTTTGTAGTCCACTAGGCAATGGGAAATTGCGTAGCATAGGTGTCATTTAGCTGTGAGCTATGATTGGTCTTCAGGTGTGAATGTGAAGGTCATGTGAAAAAATCATGGTCCGTGATTTGCGCATTGTTGGTAGATTGTTTTTGCCTAGCTTCCTGCGCCAATGACACCTCCTCCTTCCATGTTATTCGTGGCGGCGTTTCTTTTCGCGCAGTCCCCCCTCCTCAACGCCCAGGGTGCCGGCAAGCTCGTGGCTACCGCGCCGATCGAGAATGCCGTGCCGGCCAAGACCAGTGCTCCTGCCGCTTTCGAGGTGAAAGTCGTTTCGGAAAGCGAAGCCGAGAAGGAGTACGTCTATGCTTCCCCGCACTTCAGCTTCACCTGCAACCGGCGGCTGACCCCGCGGGTTGTGGCGGGATTCGCCAAGATCTATGAAGGGACCTACGAGGCCGTGAAGGAGATGCCTTGGGGAATGGAGTTGGATCCCAAGGATCCCGACGGATTATTCGAGGTGAAGCTTTTCACGGATGAGGCGGATTTCCTATCAGCGGGCGGCACCAAGGGGTCCGCGGGAACGGCCAAGGGTGCCCTCTCCTTGGTCCAGTTGCAATATATCGGCGTGAAGGATACCGGCAGCAGGTTGATCCTGGAAGATGTGAAGGACAATTCTGTCATCGTCCACGAGCTGACTCATGCCCTGCGGAACAAGGCGGATAGCGACTTCCCGACCTGGGCCATCGAGGGCTTTGCGGAATATGTGGCATCCGCCCCCTATGACCGGAGCGGCAGATTCTCATTCCAGAATCCCATGAAGAGCGTGGTCAGCTATATCAAAGCCAACCATGCGGTGTCGGGTAGCTTCGAGGTGCCGTTGCCGCTGAAGGATTTCTTCGCCTCGGACAGGGCGACCTTCTATCAGGACAAGGAGGGTGGCCTGGGCAAGAAGGCCAATCTTTACTACGTCACCGCGAATCTCGTGATCACCTATCTGTGGCACGGTGACAAGGGTAAGACCGGCAAGGGGCCGGTGGGCGGCCCTGTCCGTGCATGGCTGAAGGCGATCCATGGCGGCGAATCAAAAGAAAACGCCATGAAGGCGCTGCTGGACGGGCGGACGCCGGAGGAAATGGAGAAGGAGATCATCGCCGCCTACCGGGGCGATCTCAAGCTCTCCTTCAAGAAGGGGGGCTGAGTCCTGTGGCTTTTTGGGCGGCAGGCGGATTTCGGGGTTGTGCCAATCCCGGCAGCGTGGCCATTTTGGTATTGAGCACTCGATAGGGATCTTGCGCTGGCTCAAGAGGGGCTCGCGGGGTGATCGAATCGGGCAGCGGAATACGTTTGAGGCAAAAGACCTCTAAAAGACCCACCATGCAACGCCGCCCCTTTCTCGCCACCCTCGGTGCCACCGCCGCCGCATTGACCACCGGAGTCCGCGCCCAGGAAGCGCCCGCGAAGAAGCTCGGCTGGGCGCTCGTGGGTCTAGGCTCGCTGAGCAAGAACCAGATCGCCCCGGCGCTGCTGAAGACCAAGAACTGCAAGCTCGCCGCGATCGTGACCGGCACTCCGGCCAAGGCCGAGGAGTGGAAGGCGAAGTACTCGATCCCGGACACGCACGTCTACAACTACGAGACCTTCGACAAAATCGCGTCGAATCCGGATGTGGATGTCATCTATATCGTCCTGCCGAATGGGATGCACGAGGAGTTCGTGGTCCGCGGTGCGAAGGCCGGGAAGCATGTCTTCTGCGAGAAGCCGATGGCCAACAGCGCGGATGAATGCCGCCGTATGATCGCGGCAATGAAGCAGGCGGGCAAGACCCTGGGCGTAGGCTACCGCTGCCAATTCGAGCCGCACCACCGCGAGTGCATGCGCCTGGCGCGGGAGAAGGTCTTCGGGGATTTGAAATTCATCGAGGCGGGCTTCGGCTTCCAGATCGGCGATCCCACCCAGTGGCGCCTGCGCAAGAAGTTGGCCGGCGGTGGCGCGATGATGGACGTGGGCGTCTATGCCCTGCAGGCTTGCCGTTATCTCACCGGTGAGGAACCCATCGAGGTCATCGCACAGGAGACGAAGACCGACCCAGTGAAGTTTGCGGAGGTGGATGAGACCATCACCTGGTCCATGAAGTTCCCCTCCGGCGTGGCGGCCTCCGTGATGACCACCTATGCCTTCAATGGCGCGAACTTCTACACCGCCACCTGCAAGAACGGCCGCTTCGGCATGGACCCGGCTTATAGCTACGATGGCCTGAAGGGCTGGACCTCGAAGCCGGAACTGAAGATCGAGTTCCCGGCCACGGATCACTTCGCGACCGAGATGGATGCCTTTGCGGAGGCGATCCTCGCGGGCAAGCCTTTCGTGCCTTCCGGTGAAGAAGGCTTGAAGGACTTGCTGGTGATCGAGGCGATCTACCAGTCGATTCGCGAGGGTAAGGCGGTGAAAGTCGAAAAGGCCTAACCGCGAAAAACGCGAAAGGGCGCGAAATTTGAACAGCCGGAAAAACCATGGGTTGCCCTGAGCGGTGCCCAGCTTCTGCCTTTCTGACTTTCAAATTTCGCGTTTTCCGCGTGATTTCGCGGTTGAAGATCTTCTCCACTTCCCATGACCCGCGCTGAGTTTATCCGACTGCTCTCCGTCGCCGCCCTCCTGCCTGCGTGGGCGAGGGGAGAGGCGGTCACGCGGGAGGACCTCGCCAAGCGCTTCCGCGATGGAATGGCGAAGCTGGATGAAGTCTTCTGGGTGCCGGAGATCGCGAACTGGCTGGACCGGCCGGGGAAGGACCTTCGTGGCCACTTCGAGGGGAAGATCAATCCGCCGTGGTGGTCTTGTGCCAATGCGGTGGAGGTGATGGTCGACTTCATGAACGCCACCGGCACGAAGATCTACGACGCGCGCTTGCAGGAGATCCATGCGGGCAACGTGTTGCGCGGCAGCCGCCTGCCGCAGATCGCGGAAGCGCTGAAGAAACAGGGCAAGTGGAGCGAGGATGATGAGCAGAAGTTCAAGCGCCGCAGCAGCCGCCCAGCCGATCCGGCGAAGGTGAATGGCAGCGAGTTCCGAAATGAATATCTGGATGACTCCGCGTGGTGGGGCGTGGCCTGGCTGAGGTTTTACGAGCGAAGCAAGGACCCGCGCTATCTGCGCACCGCGCGTGCGATCCACCAGTACATGACGAATAACTGGCGCGCGGAAGGCGGCGTCTCCTGGGGCGAGGAGGCGGACAAGAAGGAGCCGAACGCAATCACGAATAGTCTCTTCATCGTGCTCTCCGCGCGGCTCTTCCGGGTAACGAAGGAGAAGCCCTTTCTCGATTGGGCGGAGAAGACGCTTGCCTGGGAGAAGGAGGTGAAGCTTTACGATGGCACCGGTATCGTCGACCGGCCGGGGCACCAGGGCGACTACTGGACTTACAACCAGGGGGCCTATCTCGGCGCGCTGGAGGCCTTGTATGGGGCGACGGGGAAGGCCGCTTATCTGGACGAGGCCGCGGGTGTGGCAGATACGATCATCGCGAAGTCGGGGGTGGTCCGTGAGGATGATGTCTTGTACGAGAAGCTTAGTACCGACGGCTGGGACGTCGGGATGTTCAAGGGCATCTGCGCGCGCTACTTCGCGATCCTGGCGCGCACGCTGCGCCGGCAGAAGATGCATGAGGACACCGCGGCCCGCCTGGAGAAGGTCTTGGAAGCCAGCACGGCAGCGATCCTGAAGAGCAAGATGAAGGACGGGCTCTATCCCTTGGAGTGGCAGGAGCTGCCGCGGGCGGAGATCAACAATTTCAATACGGAGCTGGCGGCGCTGATTGTGTTCGCGGCGCGGCTTTAGAAGTTCCCGCCGCGCAGCGGCCTTGGACTGCGCGCAACCCTGTTGCCGCTTTCGGCAGGCAACCTTGTTGCCGTGAGTGAGCCTCAAGGTCACCCGATAATCCTTCACTGCACCCGACGGCCGGCGTGCGATCATCATCCCGCGCGAGGTTCCCCCCCAAGGAAAGCCGCAGGACGGGTAACGCCCCCCTTCAACCATTGAGGTAAAACATTGAACGAAGAACCGGTGGCGCGAGGGATTCAGCCTCCGCCATGAGTCCGTGGCTTCTGCGATGCTTCCCCGGGCTGTTAGGGCTTTGGGATGGAGCCGCATCGCGCGTTGGCTTGGGTGGGGATCGTTTGGTAATCGGGTGGACTGAGGGCTCGCTCACGGCAACAGGGTTGCCTGCCGAAAGCGGCAAGAGGCTTGCCGCAGTCCAAGGCGGCTGCGCCGCGGGGAGACCATCACCCGCTTGAGCACTGGATTTCCCTTGGAAAGACCGCGAGTCTTCCAACGTAATTCCTGTGTTCAAAATCTCTCGAAATGATCGTAAAAACGCTTTTGGCTGCCTTATTCGTGGCTTCCGCCTCTGCTGCACCCAAACCCAACGTCGTCTTCATCCTCGCGGATGACCTCGGCTACGGGGAGGTCGGCTGTTTCGGCCAGAAGAAGATCCCGACGCCCAATATTGATCGCCTCGCGACCCAGGGCATGAAGCTCACGCAGTTCTACAGCGGCGCGCCCACCTGCGCGCCCTCGCGCTGCGTGCTGATGAGCGGCAAGCACCTGGGCCACGCGGACATCCGCGGCAATCGCCAGGCCAAGCTCGCCTTCCCGGAGTTCGCGGAAGGCCAGCACCCGATCGCGCAGGACACGGTGCTCATTCCGCAGGTCTTCAAGAAGGCCGGCTACACCACGGCTGCCATCGGCAAGTGGGGCCTCGGCCCCGTCGGCAGCACCGGCGATCCGAACCGGCACGGCCTCGACCTCTTCTACGGCTACAACTGCCAGTCCGTGGCCCACAGCTACTACCCGCGCTGCCTCTGGCGGAATGACCAGCAGGAGGAGATCAACCCGAAGCCGATCCCGGGTCACGTGCCGGAACTCGCGGCCGATGCCGTGGTGAACATGGACGATTACATCGGCCAGAACTACGCGCCCAAGCTGATGGTGGCGGAGGCGGAGAAGTTCATCGCGGAGAAGAAGGATCAGCCCTTCTTCCTCTACCTGGCCTTCATCGAGCCGCATGTGGCGATGCATCCGCCGAAGGAATCGGTGGAGAAATTCCCGAAGGAATGGGACGCCCAGCCGCACCGTGGCGAGGCCGGCTACCTGCCGCACCCGCGGCCGCGCGCGGCCTATGCCGCCATGATCTCGGATCTCGATTCCTACGTCGGCCGCGTCATGGAAGCTCTCGAGAAGGCGGGCGTGGCGGACCACACCCTCGTCGTCTTCACCAGCGACAATGGCACCACGATGGAGGCCGATGAAAAATCGCCCTTCCACGTCGGCGGCGTGGATGCGGACTTTTTCAATAGCACCGGCGGCCTGCGCGGTTTCAAAGGCAGCGTCTATGAAGGCGGCCTGCGCGTGCCCACCGTGGTGCGCTTCCCCGGCAAGGTGAAGCCCGGTGCCAGCACGGAGTCACCGGGTTACTTCGCCGATTGGTTTCCCACGCTCTGCTCCGCCGCGGGACTCGAGGCACCTCCCGGCCTGGATGGCGACAACCTCCTGCCCGTGCTGGAAGGCGGCACTCTAACAGAACGCAAGCCGATGATCTGGACCTACGCCGAATACGGCGGCCAAGTCGTCGTGCGACTGGGCAACTACAAGATCTTGCGCTGCGGCCTGGCGACAAAGACGCCAGGGGATTGGGAGGTTTACGATATCCCCGCGGATCGCTCCGAAACCAAGAACCTCGCTGCCGCCAAACCGGAACTGATCCGGCAAGCGGTCGAGATCCTAAAGCGTGAGATGGCCGACAATCCGACCTTCCCGCTCAAGGTTCCCGGAGTGAATTCTTAACCACGATACTCCGCATTACTACCCGGCGGCAATGCTCCGGCACTCGATCCCCTGCGACGCGCAAAGTGGCGGCGCCAGTCGGTGGGGCTGTGGCCGGTGGCGGCCACGAAGCTGCGGTTGAACTGCGACAGCGAGAGTCCGCCCAGCCGCGAGGCGATCTCCGCCACGCGCATGTTCGAGTTCTCTAGTAGTTCGCAGGAGTAGGCGATGCGCTCATCGCGCAGGATGCGCTTGAAGCTGCTGCCGGTCACCCGCTCGAACTGCTCACCGAGGTAGCCCGCGGAGAGATTCACACAGTTCGAGACCTCCGCCAGGGTCATCGCCCGGGTCGGGTGCTCGGTCACCAGTTGCCAAGTCGCCTTCACGGCAGAAGGCCATTGCTTCAGGGCCTTCGGGTCGCCCAGGTTCTCCTGCATCGCCGCCAGCATGCGGGCCAAGGTGGGTTCGCGCCAGTTTGGCGGGCCGTTGCCGTTGCCTTCTGCGGGCTTCTCCACTCGGATCGTCCAGGTTTCCTGCCCGTGGGGCAGGGTTACAGCGGAAGTCGTTGCGGCGCGCAAGGTATCGGGATCGGCGTCGTCTCCCTGCTCGCAGATGACCTTTCCGGGGCTCAGCCGGGAAAGCGCATCCACGTAAGAAGCGAGCGCAGGCCATGCACGAAGCTGCTCGTGGGTCAGGGGTTGTTTCTCTTCCAAGGTCATTATAAGGGTTGGTTTTATAACCGGTATTTTTGTTCCGGTGTTTGGGACCGTTCGCCTCGGAACCGCAAAAAGGCAAAAATTTTTTACCGGTTTTATTCTTCACCTTTGGCGGGCGTTAGCCTAGGTTCTCGACATGAGCACCACGCCAAGACCTTGGGCCCTCCTCAGTCGCCACGGTCACGCGCTGATCCACCTCGCCCGCAACCCGCGCATGCGACTCGTTGATCTGGCGCGGGATATGGATCTCACCGAACGCTCGGTGCGGCTCCTGATCGGCTCACTCGGACGCTCCGAGTTCCTCAAGATCGTGAAAGCGGGGCGGAACAATTCCTACCAGCTCGATCTCGACCGGCCTCTGCCGCATCCCTTCGAGAAGGAGATCTCGCTGCACAAGGTGATCGAGCTCGCGATGGAGATTGCCAAAAAGTGAGCGGCCCTAGGGCAGTTCGACCGTGAGCGGCGGATCGAAGTTCGGATTCGGTTCGTCGATGTAGCCGTGCGGATTGGAAAGCACCCGCGTCTCCCCGATCCTATAGTCCTGCGAGTGGTGGATGTGCCCATGCACCCATAGCAAGGGCTGGTGATGCAGGATGAGCTCATCCAGATGCGAGGCATAGGCGCAGCTCAGCGGCTGACTGCGGCGGCGCGGCGGCAGGGAAAGGATGGAGGGCGCGTGGTGGGTCACCACGATCGACTTCCGGGGATTGCCGGCGCTGAGAAAGTCCTCGATCGCCTGTCGCGAAAGGATGTGGCGCGCGCGGGTATCCGCGGGCCGCAGCTTGCGGAATGATGGCGAGAGGCGGATGCGGCGGTAGTCATTCATCTGCGCGCCAGCCTCGATGCATGAAGCCATGACATCGCCGAACAGGTCCATGTCTGTCCATAGCGTGCAGCCGAAGAAGCGGTAGCCACCGAGTTCGAGCGTTTCGTTCTCCAGCACCCGGATGTTCGTCCCCGCCGCCTCCTCCTTCAGCTTCTCCAACTGCCGCGGGAACTTTCCGCCATAGAACTCGTGATTCCCCGCGATGTAGAGCACCGGCACTTCCGGGAAGGTCTTGCGGATCCACGGCACGGGATTGCGCCGCACGTGGATGTCCCCGGCCAGGATCACGAGATCGGCAGGGGCATCCGGCAGCGGGAACTCGCCGAACTCCAGATGCAGATCGCTCAAAATGCGGACTCTCATGAAGCGGGGCGGAGGAGATGATCTAACAACGCGGGGTGACGGTGCGAATTGCAACTGCATCTTGCAGCAAGCTCGCATCCACGGAAACGCGGCGCAGCTGGCGCGGCTTGCAAGAAGTTGATCCTCAATCTCCGCACCCAATCGCGCTGGGCTGGTATCAGAGCTGCAAGCAGGAAAGCCATGAATGACACCACTCCGCTTCACGGCTCCGATGCTCTTCGCCTGCAAGACGTGCTCACGCGCTATGTCGATTCGCGCGATGGCTACCTGCAGGCCGCCAAGCTGGTGCCGCAGAAGGGCCTGTCCGAATCCTTCGCACTAATCGCGCAGCGCCGCGATGCCGTGGCCGCGCGGATCGCCGGCCTCATCCAAGCCCAGGGCACGAAGCCCGATGAAGATGGCAGCGTGGAAGCCGGCGTGCACCGCTGGTGGATCCGCCTTCGCGACAAGATGACCGACCAGGAGGCAGACGCCATTCTCAGCGAGTGCGTGCGCGGAGAAGAAGAGCTGGAGCGCACGCTCCAAGCGGCGCTCGAAGACGAGCACACGCTCGAAGAACACCGCCCGCTGCTAGAGGACGCGCTCGCCGAAGTGCGCCTTGCCAAGAGCGCCTTCGACTCCGCCGTGAAGGCCTAACGATTTTTTTACCAACCAACCAACGAAAGGAGACCGCCATGTTAAGCTGGAGCATTACATTCCTCATCCTCGCCCTGATTGCAGGCATCCTTGGCTTCGGGATCATCGCGGGTGCCGCGGCGATCATCGCCAAGGTGCTGTTCTTTGTCTTCCTGGTCTTGCTGATCGTGTCCGCGACCTCGCGGGCGCTCAGCGGCAAGACCCCGTGAAGAAACGCAGCGACGTGAAGGCCCCGCGGCAAGAGAACTTAACTTGCATGCGGGGCCTCTGCGTTGTTGGGTAGGGACGCGCGCGGAGAGCCGCGCTACCCATGCCATGAGCAACCCATTTCATGATCCCGGCGCGGCCAAGCTTCTCTCGAAGGTGCGGGAAGACATCACCGACCTGCGCGGTGATGTGCATAAGCTGCTGACCTACACCACCCGCTACACTCTGCCAAAGGGTGCCCGCGAACTCGCCGGCTCCGCACGGCAGGGGCTCACCAGCGGGCGCAATTACGCCTCGCAGCATCTGCGCACCCTCGGCACCAGCGCGCCGCGCCAAGCCTTCGGGCTACTGGCCGGAGTGGCCATCGTCGGACTGCTGGCGGCAGGGGTGTATGCCTTTGCGAAGAGCGATTGCTGCCGGGCACGGCGGATCGAGGAAGAGGAAGAAGAGCTGGGGATAGGGTAGCCAGCCGCGTTAACGCGGCGCTTTTGCCCTAGCACTTCGCAGGCTCCGTGATACTGTCCATGCGAACAGTATGGAGCTTGCCGAGAAGTTGTCGATTTTGGCGGATGCCGCGAAGTATGACGCCTCCTGCGCCAGTTCCGGTGCCACCCGGCGGGACTCGCAGGATGGCAAGGGCGTTGGCTCCACGGGCGGCTGTGGCATCTGCCATAGCTATGCGCCGGACGGGAGATGCATCTCCTTGCTGAAGATTCTCCTGACGAACCGCTGCCTCTACGATTGCCACTACTGCATCAATCGTAGGTCGAGCAACGTGCAGCGCGCGGCCTTCACGGTGGAGGAAGCGGTCGCGCTCACGCTGGATTTCTACAAGCGGAACTACATCGAGGGGCTTTTCCTCAGTTCTGGCATCACCCGCAATGCCGACCACACCATGGAGCAGGTGGTGCGCGTGGCCAAGACGCTGCGCGAGGAGCACGACTTCCGCGGCTACATCCACCTCAAGACCATCCCGGAGGCCTCGGCGGGATTGATCGAGCAGGCGGCGCGCTATGCCGACCGCATCAGCATCAACCTGGAGCTGCCAAGCCAGGCGAGTCTCGACCGCCTGGCACCGGAGAAGAATCTTGGCCGGACGCGTCAGGCGATGGGCCGGATCCGCGCGAAGCTGGAGGACGCCGCGGAGCAGCGCCGTACCGGCGATCGCCAGCTGCGCCACGCCACCGGCCAGAGCACGCAGGTGATCGTCGGCGCGGATGCCTCCACGGATGCGGATTTCCTCGCGCGCTCGGATGAGCTCTACCGGGCCTACCGGCTGAAGCGGGTCTATTACTCCGCTTTCAGTCCCATTCCGGAGCCGTCCTCCGTGCTGCCCGCGGCGGCCCCGCCCTTGCTGCGGGAGCACCGGCTCTACCAGGCGGACTGGCTGATGCGCTACTATGGATTCCGTACTTCGGAAATCCTGCCGCCGGAGCTGCCGAATCTGGACCTGAAGCTGGATCCGAAACTGGCCTGGGCGTTGCGCAATCGCCATGAGTTTCCCCTGGATCTGCAGAAGGCACCACGCGAGCAGATGCTGAGGGTGCCGGGCCTGGGGCTGAAGAATGTGGATCGATTGCTGGTCATCCGCCGCCACAAGCGGATCCGCCTGGAGGACCTGGCGCGCCTGCGGGTGCCGCTGGACAAGGTGCGGCCCTTCGTGATCGCGGCGGATCATCATCCCGCGCGTTACTTGCTGGATAGCGACCGTTTGATGGCTCGCTTCGCGCCGAAACCCGTGCAGCTCGAACTCTTCGGCGGCCATGCGCAGGGTTGATCCGGGAGGGGACTTTGCCTCGTGGCGTCAGGCCGCGCGTGGCCTACTCGGGGAGGGTATCGCGCCGGGTGAGGTTCTCTGGGAAGCGGATGAGACGGGCAGCCTCTTCGCGGCGGAGGCGATGAGTGCCGGGACGATGGTGAAGCTCGCGGTGCCGCCGGCATTTCTGGATCTGGCGCGCGAAGTGGCCTGCCATGGCGATGCGCGGCGCTGGGCGCTGCTTTATCGTTTGCTGTGGAGGATCGCGCGGCAGGGTGAGCGGAGTCTGTTAGAAATCGCCAGTGATCCGGATGTCGCGCGGGCCCGGCTGATGGCGAAGAATGTCCGCCGCGAGATCCACAAGATGCACGCCTTCGTGCGCTTCCGGAAGGTGGGGGAAGAAGAGGGACGCGAGCGTTTCGTCGCGTGGTTCGAGCCGGACCACTTTTGTGTGGAGCCCGCCGCGCCCTTCTTCCGCAAGCGCTTTGCGAACATGGACTGGTCCATCTTCACGCCGAAGGGTTGCGCGCATTGGAACGGTGAGGAGCTGAGCTTCACGCCGGGCGTGGAGAAGAATCCCTGCGAGGATCCCGATGCGCTTGAGGAGATCTGGCGGACCTACTACCGCAGCATCTTCAATCCCGCGCGGCTCAAGTTGAAGGCGATGCAGGGCGAGATGCCCAAGCGCTATTGGAAAAACTTGCCGGAGGCGGACCTGATCGGCGAGTTGACCCGCAGCAGCAGCGTTCGCACGGAAGGAATGATCGCGGAGGAGGGGAGGGCGCTGCGGCCGGTGCCGCGCAATGCCTACTTGGGGCACCTGCAGGACTTGTCGCAGCCACCACCCGTGAAGGATGCGGAAGAAGCTTCGCTCGCGGAGATCGCGCGGATGATTCAGGCCTGTCGCCATTGCCCGCTGTGGGAGCATGCCACCTGCGCCGTGGCGGGAGAGGGGCCGGCGGATGCGCGCATCATGATCGTGGGCGAGCAGCCGGGGGATCGCGAGGATATCGAGGGCAAGCCCTTCGTTGGTCCAGCTGGCAAGCTGCTCGACCGTGCGCTTGCAGAGGCCGGGCTGGATCGTGGCACTACCTACGTCACGAACGCAGTGAAGCACTTCAAATGGACCCCGCGTGGCAAGATCCGCCTGCACCAGAAGCCCGGGGCAGGGGAGATCGAGGCTTGCAAGCCGTGGTTGCTCGCGGAGCTGGGCAAGATCGTGCCGGAGGTCTTGATCCTGTTAGGCGGCACGGCGGCGCGGTCTTTGTTAGGGGCGGGAGTGCAGGTATCCAAGATGCGCGGCTTGGTGGAGGCACCGCATCTGGCCAAGCGGGTGGTGCTGACGGTACATCCGTCCTACCTACTACGCTTGCCGGAGGAGGTAAAGAGGCGGGAGGAATATGCGAGCTTCGTGGAGGATCTGCGGCTTGCCGCAGAGTAAGGAGCAGGGACCTTATTGTCCCTGTAACGGTCCCCAAGGCTCGCCTCACCTACCAGTGCGACAATAAGGTCGCTGCTCCCTACATCTCCAACCGATACCCACTCCCCCGCACCGTCACCAGATGCCTCGGATGCCCCGGATCATCCTCCAGCTTCGCCCTTAGCGCCGCGATGAAGTTATCCACCGTGCGTGTGCTTGGGTAGGCATGATAGCCCCACACCACATCCAGGAACTTCTCCCGGCTCACGGCCTCCCCCGCATGCGCGGCGAGCAGTCGCAGCATCCCGGCTTCCTTCTCGGACAGCTCATGGCGCTGCTCCCCGCGGACCAGCAGGCGCTTCTCGAAGTCCACCGTGGACTTGCCGATCACGAGTTCCTTGCCCAGCGAATCCGCACGCTCCTTCCGCCGCAGCAGAGCCCGCACGCGGGCGAGCAATTCGCGCAGGCTGAAAGGCTTCACCAGATAGTCATCAGCCCCGCTGTCCAGGCCCTCCACGCGGTCGTCCACCTGGCCCTTCGCGGTGAGCATCAGCACTGGCATGCTCCGCCCGCGCTTGCGCAGTTCCCGGCACAGCGCGAAGCCATCGAGGCCCGGCATCATCACATCTAACAAGACTAGGTCGAAGGGCTCGGTGCAGGCGAGCTCCAGGCCAGCCACGCCATCGGCAGCAGCCATCACCCGGTAGCCCTCCGCCTTCAGGGTTTCCACCAGCGCGGTGCGCATCGGCGCTTCGTCTTCGATGATGAGGAGTCTCATGGGAGAGGGAATAACAGCCGCCTGCTCAAAAGCCCCAAAGGGGCGGCCGGTTGATAGCCCAGGGTAAGCAAGCGATAGCGCGCGCAACCCTGGGTATAGCGGCGAGAGGATCCGCCTCCTGTAGGGAGGCCGGGAGGTCGCGGGTGAGGGAGCTGTCTGGAGTAACCGCACTCCCTGCACCCCTAGAGGGTGCATTCATGCTAGTCGGCCCCACCCAGGGCTGCGCTATCGCTTGCCCTGGGCTATCAACTGGTCGCCCCTTTGGGGCTTTTGAGCAGGCATTCATATGGCTAATGGAAACCGAAGAACAAACACACTGCCCTTCCCAAGTTCGCTCTCCACCAGCACCGCGCCCCCGTGCGCCTCCGAGATCGACTTCACAAGGCTCAGTCCGATTCCGGTGCCCTGGGTCTCCCGCCGCAGCTCATCGCCCGGCCGATAGAAGAGCTCAAAGATCCGGTCCTGCTCGGCCTTCGGGATGCCCGGGCCCTGGTCTTCCACGCGGATCTCGCAAGTACGACGTTCATCGGACTTGGTGAGAGCCACGTCCACCGCGGATCCGGCAGGGGAAAACTTGATCGCGTTGTCCAGCAGGTTGACCAGCGCCTGCTGGATCGCCCCGGCGTCCACCGTCGCCTCCACCGCATCGAGCCGTGAAGTGAGGAGGATGCCCTTCTCCGCCGCGAGCGGCTGCATCACCCGCAGCGTATCCGCCACCAGTGCGCCCACATCGGTCAGCTCCATCTTCCACACCCGGCGGCCTTGCTCGATCCGCGAGTGGTCCAGTACGTTCCCCACCAGCGTGGACAGCCGCGCGCCCTCTCGCGCGATCAGGCGGTGGAATTGCTTCGCCGTCTCCGGTGCCAGCTTCCCTTCTTCCAGCGCATCCGCCATCAGCCGGATCGAGGCGACGGGCGCCCGCAGCTCATGCGAGACACTCGCCACGAACTGGCTCTTCATCTCGTTCAGCTTCCGCTCCCGCTTCAGCGTGGCCAGCATCACCCACAGCCCGCCGATGGAGACGAGCGAGGCCAGCGCCACAAAGCCCAGGGTCCATGCCTCCCGGTTGCGGAAATCGCGCGCCATCGCCGCGGGATCTTTCGCATAGATCTCCACCCGCAGCCCCTCGCCGAAGGCCACCGGCACCGATGCCAGCAAATCCGGAGCCGCCGCCGAGCGTGGCGTCTCATCGCGCAGCGCCAGCCGCGGGCGGCAGGAGGCCGGCAACAGGTCAGCCCGGCCGTTGGCTATGTCCGCGAGCAGGAAGCCAGCGTCAGTGATGAAGCGAGCCCGCTGCGAATCACCCTCCACCCACCAGATTTCCGGCTCCCCCGGATCCCCGGCTGACTTGATACGCCAGCCGCTCTCCGGTCGTTCCGCCAGAAGCCGGAAAGCCTCCTGTGCCGTTAGCCAACCCTTAAGCGCCCTGTATGCCAGCGGGCCAAGCTTTTCTAACAAGACCGGGCTCAGGATCGAAGGACACTCGTTCGCCAAGTCCCCCAACTTGCCGAGGTCCTCATTCGGCGATTCCGCATAGGCCGGATCCACCTCCATCAAACGCAGCGCGGCCACCACCCGCCGCGGCAATCCCGCTGGCGTGTTTCCCGCGTTTGTATCCCGCACGATCTGCCACAGTGCGGCAGGATCGCTGCCGTCTAACACCTCGTCCAGCGGTGAGGCGTTCCCCGGCGGCGGTGGATCCGCGACCTGCGACACCTCGCGAATCGAATGCGGCAATTGCTTGCCCAGCTCCTCCGCCATCACCGCTCCCGCGAACTTCGCTTCTTCTCCCATTTCATCCCATGCCGCCTTCGTCCGCGCGCGCATGCCCTGCACCGCCAGCGCGACTAACAGCAGCAGCGGTAACAGTACCGCCAGCGGCAGGTAGCTCCGGGATTTTGCGCGCTTCGCGGGCATCTTGTTTTTCAGATATCCCTCCTTATCGTCGCGGCCGGTTCGGCCGCGGTGCCGGCTGCCCTGGCTGGCCATAGCCCGCAGTCCGCAGCTGATCGCCATCCTTCAGGAAGACAGCCGTGTAGGGCAGCCCCTTGAAGCTCTCACCGTCCCGCGTGATCTCCACCATGCTGCCGTAGTTCCTGCTGCCCAGCACCTGATCGACCCGCGCACTGGGCGTCCCTGCCTCCGGTGCCTGCGGCACCCAGCCGCCCGGCGTTTCCACATAGCCCGGTGCCTTGTAGCTGATCTCCTTGAGCGTTACCCCTTCATTCGTCCCCATCATCTGCACCCGGCCGCGGAGCACCTTTGCAAAGAAAGCCTCCTCCGCCAGGCTGTAGCCCTTCCATGGCTCGCCCGCCTTGTCCGCCTGCAACGGCAGCTCCACGATGTCGCCTGCCTGCAGTTGCAGATCCGCCGCCCGTGCCGCTTCAGGAGTCACCGCCTCATTCGCCGCCGCGATCGCTTTTGTTAGGTCGGGCGTGATCACCTGCTCGCTGCCATCCTCCGCGCGCCGCAGGATCCGGATCTTCCCCAAATCCGGAAAGGGCAGCACCGTGAAGGAATAGCGGTATTTATCCTGCAAAAGCTCGCCCATTGCCTGCCTCAAGTCCTTCCCTGTGCGAAAGGGATAGCGCCATGTCGCCTCAGACTCCAGGTCCGTCAAGACCTGCACCAGTGTCGGCAGCGTGGGTCCGGCTGGCAGTGCCGGCGGTGGAGTCGTTCCAGCATCGGGCGAGCCCGGCTGCGGTATTGGACCCCCTTGCGATGCCACCGCCCCGTAGAAGCGACTGAAAGTCGTCCCAGGCACTCGCACCGTCACCCGCTTCTTCCGCTCCGCCGCCAGATCCGCGGCCAGCTTCTCCGGGATCTCCAGCTTCAACTGGTCCCCGTCCTGCAGCTTGAAATTCGCGGACTCATCCCCCGGGTAGGCCAGGCGCAGTTCCGGCCAACCGGTCCTCGTCACCACGATCACCACGCCCTGGCCTGCCAGCCCATCGTCGAACTCCGGCCGCCATAGTAGATCCACCAGCCCGCCCGCATTCACATAGGGCACTTCCTTCCGCCCCACCGCATGCACCACCAGGTCACCGCGGAGCGTCAGCTCACGGCGATCGCCCGCGATCTCCACGCTTACCTTCGCCCGACGGTCCTTCTGCGAGATCCACCACATCTCCGCCTGCGATACTGCCCGCGACGGCTCCGTCTGATCTCCTGCGATTCCCCACTCCACGATGTCTCCCCACTGCAGTGCCGGCAGTGGCGCATCCACCGCCAGATCCACTGCGATCTGCTGGAAGCCACCCTCCGCCTTCGCCCGCACGATCGTGAACAAGGTGCTGGTGACCTGCGATGGCGGCCGGTTGCCCTGCTGGCTGAGGTCATCTTCCACCAGTGGACCGAGCAGCGCCAGGAAGTCCGGTGGCGTTCCCGCCTCACCCGCCTTGCGCTCCAGCACCACCGGTGCCTTCCCGCTGTCCACCTTCACCATCGTCACCTGCGGCTGCTTCACCAGCGCGGGATACACGTAGCGCTGGTTCAGCTTCCGCGCCAGATCCTGTCCCATGGAGCTGAAGGCCGAATTCACGAATTTCTCCGGCGGCACCACACCGCCATCTAACAGCAGCGTGAAGAAACGCGGCTTGTTGTCCAGCTTGCTGCCATTGTTCGCCACCATGCCATAGAGGTCCGCACCCTGCGGATCCTTCACCCCCGCCTGCAGTAGCGACTCCAGTAACTCCGGATTGACCGAGTTGATCGCCCGCGCCAGCAACTCTCCGGACTTCGCCTTCGCGCCCTTTGCCAGCAGCAGTTGCACCATCGCGTTGTTCTTCCTCGCGATGGCGATTTCGAGCGGCGTGGTCTTGTTCCAATACACCCCCGGTTGCACCGGTCCCGGGCGCTCGCTCAGGCTCCGGTTCGGATCCGCGCCGGCCTCTAACAAGCGCTTCACCATCGCCTCCGACCACTCCGCGTTCATGCCGATCGCGATGTGCAGCGGCGTAATCCCGTAGTCCGGCGTCGGCAGGTCAGGCTTGCACCCGTGGTCCAGGAGGAAATTCGCCGCAGCCAGGTTGCCGTTCATCAGCGCATTGTGCAGCGGCGTCCCCCACTCGACGTCAGTCCCGTATTGTCCCGAGTCAGGCAGCGTCGTCTCCTTGGGCATGCGATTGATGTCCGCCTTGTGCTCCAGCAGGAGTGTCGCCACGGCGGGATCCCATCCCTCATTCGCCAGGCGGCCCAGCAGCCACACCCGGTTCACATCGAAGCCCCGCTCCAAGTAAAGCTTCAGGATCTCCGTCCGCTTCTCCTGCACGGCGGCACCGATCGCATTGTCCGCGACTTCTGCGGGCGGCATTCCCTTGCGATCCAGCATCATCCGGCACAGATGCAAGTAGCCGCGCTCCGTCGCGGTATCCAGCGCCCGGCTCTGATACGGATCACTGCCCTGATCGAGCAGATAAGCCATGACGCGCGCCCAGCCCTCGTTCGCAGCCTTCTCGATCACTGCCGCATCCTTCAGCACGTCCGGCGCATCCTTCGCCATGGTCTTCAGCCGTGCCAGTTCATTGGACTCCGCCTGATCCGCCGCCACCTCTCCCGCTGCCGCCGGAGCCTCGCCCATCGCTGTTAGGTTTTCCTGCGCCAGCTTGCCCTCCACCTCAGCGGCGGGGAACTCCCGCAGCAAGCGCTGATACAGCTTCGCCGCCTCCTCCTTGTTGCCCTGTTTGCGCCGCACCTCCGCCAGGCGGAATAGCGCGGTGGCTGCGAAGGGCTGCTGGGCTTCGTAGAGTTGGAGAACTTTCTCGTAGTGCTCCGCGGCCTTGGTGGCATCGCGGGTCACTTCCTCGGCATAGAGGGCATCGCGCAGGAGCTCGCGCGGGGAAGCTTGGGCCGGCGCTTGCTCTTCCGCGCGCAGCGTCGCGAGCGGCATCCAGAGTGCAAGCAGCAGCAGGCCGGTGCGGCGGTGAATCAAATGAGAAGTCATGATGAAAGCAAGTTGGAGGTTTCCTCTTCGCGCTGTGTCATGGAATGGTCATGAGTGCGTGCGGGATGGAGTCATTGCTCGCGCCGCGGCCGCGGAGGGCGGACATTTGGAGTGATTGGCGCGGGGTTCGGGCTCGCCTGCGGCGGCTGTGGGGCCAGGCTCTTCACAGCATCGCCGTCGCGCAGGAACACAAGCTGGGCGGGGGCCCCTCCACTCACCTTGTCGCCGCGGCTCAGCTCGATCCAATTGCTGCCGCCGACCAGACTCGCCGCCGTGAGCGATGGCGTGCCGGCGACCGGGGCCACGGGAATCCAACTGCTGCCCCAGTTCAGGTAGCGCGGCGCGCGGTAGTGAAGTTCCCGCAGGGTGATCACGCCGTTCGCATCCGTATACTGCACGCGGCAATCCAGCGCCTTTGCGAAGAACTCGCTCTCGGCCTCGCTGCAACCCTTCCAGACTTCCTCGCGCTTGTCCTCGCGGGTAGCGAGCTCGATGACATCGCCGCCCTGAAGCGGCAGGTCCGCACTACGGGCCTGTTCGCTTGTCAGGGTGCCCTGGGCCGCGGCGGCGATCAAGGGATCGAGATCGACCGGGATCACGCGTTCACTGCCGTCTTCCTGGAGCCGGCGGATCTGGATGCGGGAAAAATCGGGGAAGGGAAACACGAAGACCGGAGAGGAGACCCTCGCCTGAAACCACGACGGCAGGATCTGATTGGAGTCGGGAGCCCCGAGCTGGCGGGCCCAGCGCCCGTCGAGATCGGCCAGGGCCTGCACCAGCGTGGGCAGCGTGATCCCCGGAGTGGCGTTGGACTCGTCAGAATATCTCCAGCCCGGCAGGTCTAGGCCCTTCGCTTCGATCCGGACTCCCGTCTTCCGTCCGATCATGAATTCATCCGGACGCGGGTTCCGTTGCACCACGACCTTGTCGCCCGCTTCCAAGGGAAAGCCGGCAGCCTGGAGGTCTTTCGACACTTGGATGTCCTGCCAGCCCGGGCGCTGCACGGTGATCTTGGGATCACCGGAAGAGTATTCCCTGTAGAGGTAGAACAGCTGGGCGGCACTCACCCACGGCACCTCGTCCGGGTGCCGCGGATCGTAGGCCAGCAAGTCACCGCGCAGGGTGACTTCCCGCTGCTTGCCATCGATCTCCAGCGTGACCGGAAACCGGACCCTGCGGCGCAGGTCCCACCTCAACTTCGTGCGGGCATCCTGCGGCTCGGCCGGCCCCTCAAGCACGGAAAGCTCCACCACGTCACCCTCCGCCAGTGCGGGGAAGGGCGCATCCCCCGCGGGATCGAGGGCAGTCCTGGACCATGCGCCATCCGTTCCCTTGTGGGCCAGAACGATGTTGATCTTGCCCTTGAGCGTCAGCCCGTTCGTAGCCGTGAAAAAATTGCTGTTGCTCAGCGCCTCGCCGGCCAGCGGGTTGGAGAGGAGTAACCTGGCCAGTGAGGCTCCCGCCGCAGCACCCGGCGGGCTCAGCTCCACGGGTTTGAGCCTCCTGTTATTCAGGGCCACCAGGCTGGTCCCGCCGCGCGCCGCTAGGCCGGGATAGACCACGGTCTCAAGGTAGGCGTTCCTGGCGGCCGGCTTCCAATCGCTCATGGAGGGCAGCTCTTCCAGATTCACCGGGCCGCGGTGCTGGGCGAGGAGTGCCTGCACCACCTTGCCCTCGTTGTCCTTTCTGGCGATCATTTCGATCGTGTAGGCGAGCTCGGCCTCCGCGGTGCAGCCTTCCGCCAGCAGCAGGGACATCACGGGCAGAGAATCCTCGCCCGCCATGGACGCCACATAGAGAAGCGAATAATCGGTCACCGTCTCGCTTTCGTTGCCGGCGAAGAAGGGGTCACCGTGGCCGGCATCCCGGGACAGCCGCAGTTTGCCGTAGCGCACCTTGGGATCCGCCTTGTGATCGAGCAGCAGGTGGATGCACTTGAGCTTGTCCTCTCTCCAAGAGCGGATGGCGAAAGAAAGCACCGGTGCCCCGCTGGCCGATCTCGCATTCGGATCGGCACCCTTCTTCAGAAGGAACTCGAGCGCCGCGAGGGAGCCTGCTTCCGCAGCGGACATCAGGGGCGTCCAGCCACCCGTGGGCCAGGATTCGTCGGAGCCAGGCTCCACGGTGTCGGTCTTGGCCTCCAGTTTGGCTCCGGCTTGAAGCAGCGCCTCCAGGATTTCGGGGCGATTGGCTTGGGCGGCCAGATGAAGCGGCGTCTCGCCATTGTTCGGGATGGCGCGGTTCGGGTCTCCACCCTTTCCAAGGAGGAGCTTCACGGCCTCGGCATTCCCGCCGCGGGCTGCTTGGTGCAGCGGGTTGCCGATGATCTCTCTCGGGGGCTTGCCGGGAGCCGGGTTGCCGGGAGCCGGTTCTGCCATCACATTCGGGTCGGCACCGTGGTCGAGGAGGAGACGGACCAAGTCCAAATTTCCGTGGCGCAGGGCGAGATGGAGGGGGGCTGACCGTGCCGCAGTCTGCGGAAAAATCATCCTCGCCTCCTTGGGGTGGCGTGAAGAGGAAGGTGGGCGTCACGCCGCTATCGAGCAGGACCGTGACGATTTGCTTGTAGCCCGAGTTGATCGCAAGCCACAGCGCTTCCCGGGCCTCCGGCGCATCCTTCGGGCTGCGGGCGACCAGCATTTGGACGATCTTCACATGCCCGGTGTCGGCGCGGGGTAGCAGGCGGGCAGGGTTCTTCTCCAGACCGGAGTTCAGGAGGTATTCGAGCACCCGGGCCTGGTCCTTGTCCACGGCACGTTCGGCGAGGCTCGGGTCACTGGCGCGATCCGGGCGGTTCTTCACGTCCTCCTGGATCCGGCGCAGCTCCTGCGCTTCCTCGTCCACCACCACCGTCGCGGGGCCAGCCACTTCGGCAGCACCGAGCGCCGTGAGGTTTTCCCGTGCCAGCTTGCCTTCCACCTCCGCGGCGGGGAACTCGCGCAGCAGCTGCTGATAGAGCTTGATGGCTTCCTCCTTGCTGCCCTGCTTGCGCCGCACCTCCGCCAGGCGGAACAGCGCGGTGGCGGCGAAGGGCTGCTGCGCCCTGTAGAGCTCCAGCACCTTCGCGTAGGACTCCGCGGCCTTGCCCGCATCGCGGGTCACCTCCTCGGCATAGAGGGCATCGCGCAGGATCTCGCGCGGTGAACTCTGGGCCGGGGCCGCTTCCTCCGCGCGCAGGGAACTCAGTGGCATCATCAGAGCGAGAAGCAGCAGCCCGGCCCGGCGCTGGGGCGATAGAGGAGTTGTGGTCATCATGAGGGGAAGGTGGCAGCTTCTCCGCTCCGGTTTGTCATGGAATGGTCATGAGTGCAAAAGGGGAATGTCGGATGTAGAAAGTGGCGCACGCCTGTGGCGTGTGAAAGTCCGGGTCGGCCTCCGGCTGGCAGGAAGTTCTTTCTGTCAGCGCTCCCGCCGGACCCTTCCGGCGCTTGAGTTCCTTGGCGAATTGCCCATCGTGGCTACCCTCCGTCAAAGCCATGAAACTGCTGCCGCTGCTCCGAATCTTGCCACTCATGCTGCTGCCGCTTGCCTGCCTGGCGGAGGAGCCGGAGGAGAAGGCAGCGAAAGAGCAAAAGTCCCCTGCCTTCTTTCCGGCGCGAACCTTCGACCCTCCTGTCGTGGCGCGCTATTCCGGCCACTTGGCCGCGATGAAAGAAGAAGCCTTGCCGCCGCTGGCCCGGAACAAGGATGCGGTGGTCTATCGCTTCACTTGCCTGGAAACCTTCGGCCATCCCTTCTCGATCAAGATCACCCGGACGAAGACCGGCTATCAACTCCGGCGCACCGTCCTCTCCGGCAGGGGTGGCTATGCGCCCGGCGGAATCAAGGAATCGGTGGAAGCGGAGCTAAAGCCGGAAGAAGTCGCCGGCTTGGAGAAGCTTCTCGTTGAGGCCAAGTTCAAGGACCTCAAGGCGAGCGATGTGACCGAGGATTACAACGGCGGCAGCGATGGCTCGCAGTGGTTCGTGGAGACGGTGAAGGATGGCAAATACCGCATCGTCGATCGCTGGGCGGCAGGCGAGGTTGAGGACGCTCCCATCCGCAAGATCGGCGCGTGGTTCCTGGCCACTGCGAAGTGGCAGCCGGAAGGGCTTCCGACCTTCTTTCCCCCCGACACCCTCGAAGAGTACCATGCCAAGCACTTGCTGGCGATGAACGAAGCCCCTTTGCCACCGCTGGCCGGGGAGAAGGGCGCGGTTGTTTATCGCCTCAGCGCTCCGCCGGACAACGAGCCTGGTTTCTCGATCAGGATCACGAAGACGGAAACGGGATACCATCTGCGGCGGGTTGTGATCTCGGGCCAGCTGGGTTTTGGCTCCGGCAAGATCCGCGAGTCGGTCGAAGCGGACCTACCGCCGGAAGCGCTCGCGGAACTCGCCAAGCTCCTGGCGGAACCCAACTTCAAGGAAATGAAGACGGAGCTTGGGGAACCCGTCGACGATGGCGGACCGCCGGCGCTGCTGGAAGTGCTGCAGGACGGGCAATACAAGGTCATCGCCCGGTCCTTATCCGACAAGGGTTCGCCCGTCGCGAAGATCGCTGATGCTTTCTTCGAGGCGGCCAAGTGGAAGCCCCAGGAGCTGCCGGCCTTCTTTCCGCCGGGCACCTTCGATGGCTTCACAGTGAAATGGTATTCCCCCCACTTGGTCGCGATGAAGGAAGAAGTCTTGCCGCCGCTGGCCAAGAACAAGGATGCCGTGGTATATCGCTTCACCTGCCTGCGCACCTTTCATCAGCCCTTTTCGATCAAGCTCACCAAGACCGCGAAGGGCTATCACCTGCGGCGCAGCGTCCTCTCCGGCAAGGGCGGCTACGATCCCGGTGAACTCGAGAAATCGGCCGATTCCGACTTGAAGCCCGAAGCCTTGGCGGGACTGGAGAAACTTCTGTTAGGGAACGGTTTCAAGGACATGAAGCCCACTGCGGATGACGAAGCCGGGTTGGACGGCTCGCAGTGGATCGTGGAAGTGGTGAAGGATGGGACCTACCAGGTGGTGGATCGCTGGTCGCCGCGTGAAGGGCAGCCGATGCGCCAGATCGGGGAATGGTTTCTCGGCGCGGCGAAGTGGAAGCCGAAGGAGCTCTACTAGCCGGGTAGGGCCGCAGGGCTCGTTGACGGAGCCACCGCGTGTCGGTAGCGTCACGAGCGTGAAGGAAAAAGCGATCTCCCTGCTGCAGGAACTGACGGAGGCCCACTCGGTGCCGGGACATGAGGACGAAGTCCGCGCGATCTTCGTGAACGAACTGGAAGACTGCGGGGAGCTTTCCGCGGACCGCTCCGGCTGCGTCTTTTGCAGCCTGGAAGGGGAGGGGCCGCGGGTCCTGATCGCCGGGCACATGGATGAAGTTGGCTTCCTGGTGCAGAACATCACGCCGGATGGCTTCATCCAGTTCCACCCCGTGGGCGGCTGGTGGGAGCACGTCATCGTCGCGCAGCGCGTGGAGATCCGCACCCGTGCCGGGGAGAAGGTCATCGGCGTGGTCGGCTCCAAGCCGCCGCATTTCCTGCCGGAAGCACAGCGCCGCCAGCTGATGAGCATCGACCAGATGCACATCGATATCGGCGCCACCTCGCGCCAGGAGGCGGAGCAGGAATTCGGCATCTCCCTAGGCGATCCCATCGCTCCCTGGTCGCCCTTCACCCCACTGCAGCGGGAAGATTGGTACATGGCGAAGGCCTTCGACAACCGCGTGGGCATGGCCGGCACTATCCAGGCCGGACAGATCCTTGCCGGTGGCGGCCACTCTAACAAAATCATCCTCGCCGGCACCGTGCAGGAGGAAGTTGGCCTGCGCGGCGCGAAGACCGCCGCGAACCACGCCAAGCCCGACGTCGGCATCATCCTCGAAGGCCCGCCTGCCGATGATACCCCCGGCTTCTCCCGCGCGGAGTCGCAAGGGAGGCTCGGCGGCGGCGTGCAGATCCGCCTCTACGATCCCAGCGCCATCATGAATCCGCGCCTCGCCGAACTGGCGATCCGCACCGCGAAGGAAGAAGGGATCCCTCACCAAGTCACCGTCCGCCGCAGCGGCGGCACGGATGCGGGCTCATTCCACCTCGCTGCGGAAGGCGTGCCCTGCGTCGTACTCGGCGTGCCCGCCCGCTACATCCACTCGCACAACGCGATCGTCGACCTCAACGACTACCTCCATATGGTTTCCTTAGCCACCGCGCTGGCGCGGCGCTTGGATGATGCGACCGTGAAAGGGCTGACGAGATTTCTCTGAACAATCACAGATGCTGGGTAGTGACGCCACCCTCTCTCACTCTGAATCAAAATGAGCTGGTTGTTGTTTCTGGACGAGAGTGGGCACGATCACAAACAGATGCCCTATGAAGTTCGCGGTGGAATTGCGCTTCATGTGAGTAAGCTGTGGCCTTTTGTACGAGCAGTTCAGAAACTTGAACTTGATGCCTTCGGCGCCCAGCTTTCACTCTACAAGAAGGAGCTGAAAGGGAGCACCCTTCTGGATGCGAAGCGGTTCAAGTTCGCCGCACAGATGCCGCGCATGAATGAGGAGGAACGGCGCAAGCATTGCCGGGGTTTCCTCACAAAGGGCCTCGAGAAGAAGAGCCCGACTCGCGATGAGTTCAGCGCTTACGGGCAAGCCTGCATGGAAATGGCAAGGGGCATGTTCGAGCTACTCCAAAACCATGATGCAAGGCTCTTCGCTTCCGCTGTCCCGCGGGGCGCGGCCAAGCCTCCGCCGGAATTGCGGGAAGGGATGCTACGGAAAGACCAGGTCTTCCTGTTGGAAAGGTTCTTCTATCACTTGGAGTCGGAGCGACAGCACGGCATTTTGGTGATGGATGAGGTGGAGAAAGCCTCAGACCGCAAATTTCTGATGAGGATAGAACGCTACTTCAGCCAGTCGGCAACAGGGCGCTACCGTTCCCATTGGGTGGTGCCGACACCGTTCTTTGTCTCATCGGACATGAGCTATGCAGTGCAAGCTGCCGATCTCTGTATCTACTGCCTCAACTGGGGTTTCAGGCTTCCGGGAGTGGGTATGAATGCTCCCGTGAGGCAGGAGATTGCGGACGAGTTCGCCAGTTGGCTGGGAAGGCTGCAATTCCGCGGAGAAGGTTATCGCAATGGCGCTGTATTCCGCTCGTTCGGAATCGTCTTCGTGCCTGATCTCTACGAAACCCGTTAGCAAAAAGAAGGAGGCAACGCTTTTCGATCCACCTTATCGCTAAAGTCGATCTCAAGCCGAGCCTCCGCACTCATTATGCCGCCGATTTTTAGTCCGGCAAGGGATTTTCCTCGGCCATTTGCCGTCAGGAAATTCGCAATTCGTCATTCTCTTAAATCATCCCCAGCTTCATCTTCCCCTCTTCGGAAATCATATCCTGATTCCAAGCCGGATCCCACACCAGCTCCACCTTCGCATCATCGATCCCTTCGATCGTCATGATCTTCGCCTGCGCATCCGCGGCGATCACCGGGCCCATGCCGCAGCCGGGGGCGGTCAGGGTCATCTTCACCGCCACCACGCGCTTGCCATCTTCTTCCTCGATGCCGCAGTCATAGACGAGCCCGAGGTTCACGATATCCACCGGGATTTCCGGATCGTAGACGCCCTTGAGCTGAGCCCACACCTGCTCCTCCAGCGGGGCATCCTTCAGGCGCACCGCCTCCGCCTGCTTCTCCTTTTCCTTCTCCAGGTCCACGCCCAGCGCGTCGGCATCCTTGGAAGAAATGCGGGCCAGTCCGGCGGAAGTGGCCACTGTGTAGGTGCCGCCCAGGCGCTGGGTGATGAACACCGGCGTGCCGGCGGGCAGCGTGATCGCGTCGCCGCTCGGGATCTGGATGGCTTCCACCTCGCGGGCCAGGGCAATTTCCTCGTGCATGATAGGGGGAGTGTAGCGGCGGACCCCGGGGGTGCAAGCGGCTAGCTTGGCGGCCAATGCACGGCAAAAGGGCGGCGGCAAGTCGCCTGATACATCGGCACGCGGCAGGCGGTAGAGGAGGGCGCAGCTTGGCTTGCCGCAGCGCGGGAAACACGGCAGCTTCCACCCATGAGCCGGAGACAGAGGAGACGGGCCGCCACGGCCGATCCAATCGCAGATCCAGACCCCAGCGCAGGCGGGGGTGGGAGTGCCACCGCCAGCGCGGTCGCGGAGCCGGCTGCCGCGCCCTCGTCTTCCCGCCGCCGCCGCCGCGGCCCGGCCAAATCGAGCGCCCGCTCGCGCTGGATCACCCGCCTCACCATCGCCGCGCTCGCCCTCGGCGTCGTCGCCATGGGCGGCAGCTACCTCTGGCTGCGCAGCTGGCTCCACAGCGAATCCTTCCGCCGCATGCTCGCCGGCCAGGCGGATGCCGCGCTCCAGGTCTCCAGCGAGTTCGGGCCCTTCCAGTGGAACGGCACCCGCATGAATACCGAATCCTTTCTGGCCCACAGCGAGGGCCTGATCAAGGACGCCGATGCCCAGGATCTCGAAGTCGAGATCGGCCTCGGCGGCTGGTGGCACGGCGTCTGGCGCATCGAGGAAGCCCGCGCCCGCCGCATCGAATTGGAGATCGATGCCACCGCCGCGGACCGCATGAAGAACCAGCCGGCCCCCATGCAGGCGGATGCCCCGCCGCCGGCCGCCGGCAAGCAGGGCAAGTGGTATGACTCCCTCATCCCGCACGAGGTCGAGCTCAAGCAGCTCCAGATCGGCAGCTCCTCCGTGAAGGTCATCACTGCTGCCGGCCCCGTCAGCATCTCGAATACCTCGTGGAAGGTTACCCCGGATGGCGCCAAGGGCAGCTACCGCGCCGAGGGCAACGATGGCAAGGTCAAGCTCCCCTGGAAGTGGGCCCCGCCCATGCACCTCGGCAAAGGGCGCATCCGCTACCAGGGCGAATCCGTCTATCTAACAGGCGCGGACTTCCAAGTCTACGAAAGCGGCCGGCTCGACCTCGATGGCGAGATGTCCGTGAAGGGCGAGGGTTACGTCTTCAATGGCAAGCTGCGCGATGTCTTCTGCCGCGAGGTCCTGCCGGAAAGCTGGAAGCAACGCCTTACCGGGCAGGTGTCTTCCGACTTCACCGTGGAATCCACCAATGATGGCCCGAAGGTCACCGGCTCCCTGGAACTCGAGGATGGCGTGCTCACCGCGCTGCCCGTCCTGGATGCACTCTCCGCCTATGCGGATACCACCCGCTTCCGCCGCATCGCCCTGCAGGAAGGCAAGACCGACTACGAATGGCAGGACGGCATGCTCACCCTGCGCAAGCTTGTGCTCTCCAGCGAGGGGCTTGTCCGCCTCGAAGGCGGCATCCGCATGGACAAGCAGGAGAATCTCGATGGCCGCTTCCGCCTCGGCATCATGCCCGGCGTGCTCGCCCGCATCCCCGGTGCGGAGACCCAGGTCTTCAGTCCCGGCAAAAACGGCCTGCTGTGGACCGACCTTCACATCACCGGCACCTTCGACCACCCGGAGGAAGACCTCAGCGCCCGCCTGGTGGAGGCCGCCGGCCTGCGCATGATCGAGATCCTGCCCGAGACGGGCGAGAAGGTCCTCAAGTTCACCCAGGACGTGCTCGACAAGGACCTTGAGTCCCATCTCCTGAAAGGCCCCCAGATCCTCGAAGGCGGCAAGGCCGTGATCGACAGCGGCAAGGAAGTCATCGACAGCGCCACCGACGTCGGCAAAGGCTTGATCGACGGCATCTTCGGAGGAGGGGACAGCAAGGAGAAGAAGGACAAGTGACCCGTGAAGACTGAGGAAGACATCTTGATGGGCCCTACGCAGGCAGCGGATCAGGCGCTGCTGCTGGCGCGGGTCGTGGCATCTGTAGTCGCGCTTGGCTGCTGTGGGGTGGGGGAGGCCGCGGTCTTCGCAGTCGGGCGCGCCCAGGTGATGTTCGCTGAACTTGGAGCCGCATCCTTGCCGGCGCTGACGAGGGCGATGGTAGCGGCAGCACCGGTGCTGGTCTTCGGCGTCCCCGCCCTGTTAGGCGTCACGCTGTTTTTCATCTGGTCGCGGGGGAAGACAGCAGCATGGATGGCCGGAGCAGGCCTGTTCCTCATGATGCTCTGCGCGCCGCTAGCCAGCTGGGGAGTCCTATTGCCTCTGATGAAGATCATCGAGGAAATGGGGACCGTGTAAACGCCCGCGGCGCAGCCGCCTTGGACTGCGTGCAACCCTGTTGCCGTGAGTGAGCCCTCAATTCACCCGATCACCCTTCCCTGCGCCCGACGGTCGTTGTGCGATGCTGATCTTACTGGAAAGTCCCCCCGAAAAGCCGCAGGACGAGCGGTTCACCCTCCACCCACCGTGGGCGTCCGCGGTGGGAGGAGAAGTTCAGGGTGGTCCGGTCTGTTAGATCCCGGGGACCTCCTGGTGGATCGGGATCGCACGTCGGCTTGGGTGGGGATACTTGGGTGATCGGGTGCGCGCACTCCTCGCTCACGGCAGCAGGCTCCCGCACTCCAAGGCGGCTGCGCCGCTTCCCAAGCCGCGCTACAATCTCACTTCGCCGCCGCCGGCTTCACCGTCAGGTGCTTCCCCTGCCCGGACTCCCATGCTCCCTGGGCACTGTGGAAGATCGCCTTCAGGTCATTCAGATTCTTCAGCCGGTATTCGATCATCCCGGCGTGGCTGGTCGTCGGGTAGCTCTTCGGCGGGAGGTCCGCGGCGTTCGTCCCGGTGCGCTGCCCCACCCGCTCCACGATTTCTTTCCCGCGCTCCACGGCCCGGCCGCCGGCCCCCGAGCCCACATCCTCCAGCACCGAGCGCACGTGGTAGAAGCGCGCCAGCGCCCGGCCATTCGTATCCACCACCACCTCCGTGACGATGTTGGTCAAATCCAGCACATACTCGTGGATGCTCACGGAGGAAATCCGGTCCAGCGCCACCGTGTACTCCCCGCCTGGCAGGCTCACCGTCCAGAAGCGCTTGGAAATCGGCGCTTCCTCCGCCGTGTCGGAGTCCTTCTGGACCTCTTCCTCGTCGTCATCGTTGCCAGAGTTATTGGTGTTCCCGCCCTTTCCCTGGCCCATGGCCGGGTGGGCGAGCAGGAAGAGGGCGAGCAGGCAGGTCAGCGGGCGGAGCTTGGACGTTTTCATCTTCGTAGCGGTGTGTCTGGAGTCTGAATACGCGCTGTGACCTTGGCGAGTTTTCGCCCCATTATTTCCGGCCGCTCCCTCCCACGGCCGACAGTTTCCGGTGGGGACTGCCAATTTTGTGTCGTCGTGCGGGACGGTCCTGCTCCAATGGGAGGTGATAGCCCATGATCGATTGAGCCATGAAAACGTCTGCCCTCCATAAGTTGTTCCTGCTTTTCCCCGTGCTGCTGGCCTGCGGGGCTGGTGCCGTGTCGCGCGGCGAGGACCTGCTGCCCGCGGTCGCGGGATTGGCGGCCAAGCAAGGCGAGGAGACCGCCAAGCTCTCCAAGGCCGTGGAGACCGCGCTGGGTTTCGCCCGCAACGGCTACACCGTGGCGCTGGATGCCGCGGAGTCCGAGGCGACCGACAAAAAGAATGCGGAGGCCATCAAGGCGATCACCGCTGAGCGCCAAGCGCTCAAGACCGACGCCCTCGCGCCGGAACCCGCGGAAGCGCTCCCGCGCAAGCTCCTCCCCGCGCGCAAGGAGTATGAAAAGGCGCGGGAAAAAGCATGGGCCGACTTCTCCAGGGACGCCAAGAAGCTCAACGCCAGCTACCTCGCCGCGCTCGAGAAGCTCCCCGGCAAGGCCCAGGACCCGAAGCTCGCCGAGCAGATCATGGCGGAAAAGCAGCGCATCCTCTTCGCTCCCACCGGCCCCATCGACAACTTGCAGACCGGCCTCGTCGGCACCCGCTGGCGCAGCGCCAACAAGCCGGAAGACCCCACCATCTACAGCTTCGGTAAGGACGGCACGGTGAATGGGAAATTCAAGTATGAGACCCCCAAGAAGGACCAGGTGACCGTCCATTGGAACGACAACGACGGCAAAAACACCTTCACTCTCGCGCGGAACGGCATGACCCTGCTCAAGGACGGCAAGCCGGATTGGGTCATGGTCTTCGGCGAGGCAAAAGCGGCGGGCGGCGAGTGATCCCGCGGCACTATTTCACAAAAGTTAAGAATTGAGCACCGCGGCCGGATTGCATAGATATTTCCCCGTGGTTCGGTTCCGGCCAAACGTCGCCGCGTTGATGGTCAAGCCGCAGGGGCAGTTGCTCGTCTGCGAGCGCTGGTCCGTCCCCGGTGCCTGGCAATTCCCGCAGGGCGGAGTGGATGACGGCGAGTCCTTGGAGCAGGCACTCTACCGCGAGGTGCGGGAAGAGATCGGCCTTTCTCCCGAACATTATGAATTATTAGGTTACCGCAGTGGCTACCGTTATCTCTACCCGGAGGAAGTGCGCTTCAAGAAGATGCGCAAGCACGGCTGCCACGGCCAGGAGCAAACTTATTACCACTGCCTGCTCAAGGAGGGGGCACCGGAAGTGGACGTGCACCAGCGCGCGCGCGAGTTCGGCGCCTACCGCTGGATCACTCCGGACGAATTCGATCTCGATTGGCTGCCCCTCTTCAAGCGCGACGTCTACCGCCAAGTCATGAAGGACTTCTTCAATGTGAAACTATAACCCTGCAAGAATTGCAGGATTGCGACTATAGCTTGCCCGAGTGTCCGATTTCGGGTCTTGTGCCTTTTCAGAAAAACTTCCCCGGATGGAGCTTCTTCCCGACCAGTCGCAGAGTGTCATCAAGTGTCGTAACAGCCAAGGAATGGAGGTGCAGGCCAACCTGCTCCGTCTGACCCGCTACTCGGTCGTTTTCGAGGTCTACAACCCCTACAGCATCCTCCAGCTCTCGGAAGTTCTCTCGGACTTCCGCATCTTGGCCAACCGGCGTTTGATTTACCGCGGCAAAGCGGTCGTAAGCAATTTGCTCAATACCGGCCTCGTGCTGGTCTGCGAAGCCAACCTCGAAGACGGCTGGCAGGAAGTGGACTTCCTCTCCGGCATGTCCGGGGAAGCGGATCTCGGCGCGCAGTTCGCGTCCTTCATGTCGGAATGGAAGGCTGCCAACCACGTGCAGGATCCCTTCAAGGTCGTGGTCGCGGACATGTCCAGCGCACTGACCGGGGTGCAGCATTGGATGGGCGGCATCGATGTGGGCATCCGCTCCACCGCCACCCGGCGGCGCGATGATCTGGAGCGTGAGATCTTCAGCACCATCCAGGAGAAGGTCGTCGCGCAGGTCATCCCCGCGATGGAGAACTTCGAGGCGGTGTCCAAGCAGATCAGCGAGGAGGAAGTGCCATCGCACAAATCCTACATCCGCCGCGAGCTGCATCCCATCGTCCTCTGCTCGCCCTTCCTTTACCGTACTTATACCAAGCCGCTCGGCTACGCGGGCGACTATGAAATGGTCAACATGATGTTGCGGGACCCGTACGAAGGCGCCTCGTCCTTCGCCAAGCTCCTCAACTATGCGATGCTTAATACCGAGCCGGTCGTGGCCCACCGCAACCGCATCGACTACCTGGTGGACATGCTCGACCGCGAATCGAGCCAGCGCTTCGGTCGTGGCCGTGCCCGCGCCTTCAACCTGGGCTGCGGCCCGGCGGAGGAAGTCCTGCGCTTCCTGCGCGAGCACGATTCCAGCGACCTGATGGAGTTCGACCTGCTCGACTTCAACTCGGAGACCCTGGAGTACACCCGCGAGCGCCTGGACAAGGTGCGCATGGCGGAGAACCGCAGCACCCGCCTGCGCTTCATCCCGCGCTCCGTGCACCAGATCCTCAAGACCGCCGTCCAGCCCGGCGGCGATCCCGAACTCGGCAGCTACGACGTGGTCTACTGCGCCGGCCTCTTCGATTACCTCTCGCAGCGCGTCGGCAAGCGGCTCGTTGAGTTTTTCTGTTCGATCGCCAAGCCCGGCGGGCTGGTGGTGGTGACCAACGTGGCGGATACCAACCCGCGCAAGGCGTGGATGGAGTACCTCATGGAATGGAACCTCATCTACCGCGGGAAAGAAGAGATGCTCGACCTCCTCCCGGCGGGCCTCGCGACCAAGCGTGTTGACGTGAAGGTGGATTCTACCGGGGTGAACCTGTTCCTGGAGATCGAACTGGCCGATGGCTGACGCCGCCACAGTCCCGGTACCGGACCCGGTCGCCACCGAGGCCGAGCTGAAGCAGGCCTTCAAGCGCTACGAGCACGCCGTGTTCGTGGACAATGCGCGCCGTGCCGCCGCGCTGGCCGCGCTCTTCATGCTGGCCGGCACCTCGCTGGACTGGATGGTCATCCAGGAACGCCAGGCCCAGTGGAACTTCCTCGCCATCCGCGGCATCGTCACCCTCCTGCTCTGTGTCACCTACTGGGCGCTGGGTTATCTCTCTTCGGAGCGTTCCCGCCACCTGATCGCCCAAGGGGTGCCCTTGTGGCCCACCCTCGGCATCTGCTGGATGATCGTGGAAAACGGCGGCGGCAATTCGACTTACTATGCTGGCCTGAATCTGGTCCTGCTCGGCCTCTCCCTCCTGCTGCGGTGGACCTTCCGGAACTCCGTGGGCATGATCCTGGTCTGCTTGGCCTGTTACCTCGCCAGCGCCATGATCGCGGACCGGCCGATCCCCTGGCTTTTCTTCAACAACTCCTACTTCCTCTTCGTCACCGCCGTCTTCGTCGCCGCCGGCAGCTACTTCTACGAGCGCCTCCGCTTCCAGGAATTCGTCCTCCGCAAGCAGGTCGAGGACGCCCGCGCCCAGTTGGAGGACAGCCACCTGAAGCTCAGCCAGCTCGATGAGGCCAAGACCCGCTTCTTCGCGAACATCAGTCACGAACTGCGCACCCCGCTCACCGTGATGATCGGCGTGACCGAGCGCCTCGCCGACAAGTTCCGCGCTTCTCCACAGCACGATGTCCGCGACATGCTCGCGATGACCGAGCACAACGGCCTGCGCCTGCTCAAGCTCATCGATGACCTGCTCGACCTCGTCCGCTTCGATACCGGCCATGCCGATCTCAAGCTCCAGCCGACGCGCCTGGGCGACCTGTTAGACGGGCTGCTCAATTCGATGCGCCACCTGGCCGACCAGGACGGCGTGGCCCTGATCTGGAATCCGAAGGGGGTGGCGGAGCCGCTCATGATCGATCGCGACAAGATCGAGAAGGTGCTCCTCAACCTGACGATGAACGCGATCAAGTTCACCCCCGCCGGTGGCACGATCGAGGTCAATGCCCGGGTGGCGGAAGGTCGCCTGTTCCTGGATGTGAAGGACACCGGCGTGGGCATCTCGCCGGATGGCCTGAAGCGCATCTTCGACCGCTTCTGGCAGGTCGATTCCTCCTCCACCCGCAAGTTCCAGGGCGCGGGCATCGGCCTGGCCCTGGTGAGCAGCTTGGTGAAAACCATGCACGGCACCATCGAGGCGGAGAGCCGCGTCGGCGTGGGCACCACCTTCAAGGTCGACCTTCCGGCGGAGCCCGCCGCGGCCGCCCCGGAGGAAGAGGAGCTGCCCCCCGGCATGGATACCGGCAGATACATCGAGGAACTCCACCGCAAGGCGGCCCTCTCTGCCGCGCGCCCGGCGGATGGCGGGGATGCCGCCGTAGTCAACCGTGGCATCGGCCGCAAGCTCTCGTCTGCTCGCCCGCTCGTCCTCGTCGCGGATGACGAGCCGGACATGCGCCGCTACCTCGTGATGCAGCTTGAAGACGTCGATGTGGTCGAGGCGCGCGATGGCAAGGAAGCCTTCGAACTCGCCAAGCAACACCAGCCGGTGCTCGCGCTGATCGACCACATGATGCCGGAGATGGACGGCGTGGAGGTGTGCAAGGCACTGCGCGCTCATCACAACACCCGCGAGATCCCGATCATCATGCTCACGGCCCGTGCCGATGAGCAGACCAAGCTCCAGGCGCTGGATGCCGGGGCCAGCGATTTCCTGACCAAGCCCTTCTCCAGCACCGAGCTCGGCCTGCGCCTGCGCAACCAGCTCGCCATGGCCTCCATCCGCGCCGAGCTGTCCGAACTCAACCGCGACCTCGGCGCGGCGATGGAGAAGCTCAAGGAGAACGAGGTCCTGCTGGTGCGGAACGAAAAGCTCTCCGGCCTCGGCCAGATGAGCGCCGGCATCATCCATGAGATCAACAACCCGCTGAACTACTCCCGCGCCGGCCTGCACGCCCTGCGCTCCTTCAAGCGCCAGCTCCCCGCAGACGAGCACGCCGACTACGATGAAATCGTCGGCGACATCAGCGAGGGTGTCGAACGCGTCGCCCAGATCGTGGCCGACCTGCGCCAGTTCACCCGGGATGACAACCGCGTCGGCGGCGAGGCCGACCTCGTCGAGGTGCTGGAGCGCTCGCGCCGCCTGGTCAGCCACCAGCTCGGGGACAAGGTCGCCTTCAACTTCAAGAAGCCGGCCAAGGCGGTGGTCACGGGGAATTCCAACCAACTGGTCCAGATCTTCGTGAACCTGTTCCAGAATGCCTTCGATGCCATCGAGCAGCGCATCGCGGAAAAGGGTGGCGAGCCCGGCCGCATCGATATCTCCCTGCGCTCCGCCGCGGGTGGCTGGGAAGTCACCATCTGGGACAATGGCGCCGGAATCCCGAAAGATATCATTCACAAGATCTACGATCCCTTCTTCACTTCCAAGGATGTGGGCAAGGGGATGGGTCTGGGCCTGAGCATCACCCATCAGATCCTCGGACGCCACCGCGCTCACATTGAGGTGGACACCCGGCCCGGAGAATTCACTTGTTTCACTATCTTCTTTCCGCCGCCCGATCCCGATGCCGTTTGGGATGCTGAAGACGCCGCCGCCGCCCAAGACTCCGACCCCAGCGATACTCTGCCATGAGCGACCTTAACTACGACTACCAGCGCTACGCCGTCCTCTTCGTGGATGACGAGGAGAAGACGCGCAAATACTTCCGCCGCCTCTACGGCGAGACCTTCCGGATCCTGGAGGCCTCGGACGGTGTCGAAGCGCTCTCGGTCTTCCGCGCCCACGCGGCGGAGATCGGCATCATCATCACCGACCAGCGCATGCCGAATGAGACCGGTGTCGGCTTCCTGGCCAAGATCTCCGACCAGTATCCGGATGTGGTGAAGATCCTCTCCACCGCCTATGCGGACCTGGATGATGCCATCAACTCCGTGAACAAGGGCGGCATCTACCGCTACATCACCAAGCCATGGGAAGTCAGCGAGCTGGAAGTGACCCTGCGCCGCGCGATGGAGTTCTTCATCGTGAAGCGCGAGCGCAACTCACTGATGGGTGCCAAGCTCCAGGCCCTGGGAAATGTCATCTACTCCTCGCGCCTCGCCGCCTTCGCCCTGGTGCCGGTGGCCGCGGGCCTGCCGGGCAAACATGCTGCGGAAGCGGTGGCTTCATTCATCCGCCTCGGCGCCTTCGGCACCGCCGCCGCCAGCGGCCGGGCTGGCACCATGGATGCCGGGATCGACTCCTGGCGGAAGGTCCACGAGGTCCAGCGCCAGCTCGCCTCCTCATTGGAGGCCTCGCTCAAGGCGGGCTTCGCCGGCAGTTCGCTGGCCGAGCGCGTCGCCGCCTTCGCCAAGTCCCTGCCCGGTGGCCAGGCCCTGAGCGTGGCGCAGGAGGGGGACAACTTCAGCCTCACCGCGACGGCCGATCCCTTCCCGGTGCTCCTTGCCGGCCTGCTGGGCGTGAGCGGCAAGGCGGGGGAGGATGCCCTCCCGGTGATCGCCGCCCTGATGGGCATTTACGATGCCGGTGCCTGCTTGGTCCGCCAGCGCTCGGATTCGCTTTCGCTCCTCGTCCGTCCCGGCGGCGCTGCGACGGAAAGTTCACCCGGTTCCGATGTCGCCCGCTGGCTTTTCGACGATGATCTGCTCATTTCCTCAGCATTAGGGCTTCTCTAAGATCAGTAGATCCACGTAGCTTACGGGGCCGCTTGGGATACCGAATCTATCCCGAGACCCGAACCTCCTCAGGACCCTGAATATGAAGCGTCCAGAACTCCAGATCGCCTATCGCAACGGGCGTGTTGTCGCCATCCGGCCGCGCGATCCCGAACCTACCATCCTCGGACCGCTCGCCCGGGAAACTGGCTTCAAGGTCAGTCCCTTGTGCGCGCGCTTCAACCTCTCCGACCGCCAGTTCCACCGGACTTTCAATGACTCGCTGGGCATCAGTCCGAAGGACTGGCTGCGCCGGGAGCGCATGGTCCAGGCCCGCCAGCTCCTCTTGGAAGGCCTGCCGATCAAGCAAGCTGCCGCCGAACTCGGCTTCCCCTCGACGAAGGACTTCAGCCGGGAATTCAACGCCTTCTACGAGGTCAGCCCCACCGATTTCCAGCGCCGCCACGACGCGGACCGGAACCGCAGGCTGGAGTAGGGCCGCTACCGCCGCGCAGCGGCCTTGGACTGCGGCAAGCCACTTGCCGCTTTCGGCAGGCAACCCTGTTGCCGTGAGCGAGCTTTTGGGTCTCCTGATCACCAAGGGATGCCCAGTCAAGCCGATGTGCGATGATGATCCACCCCAAGGCCCTAATAGCCCGGGGAGGCATCACCGAATCCACGGATGTGCGGGAGAGGCTGAATCCCTGCGCCACCGGTTCTTCATTCAGGGTTTTACTATACTCGTCACTCAGCGGGGACGCCTACGGTGGATGAGGGGGCGAGCTCACCCTGTGGTCTTCCGTGGGGTGGACTTTGTGGGGGAGTATGATCGCACGCCGGCTCGGGTGGAGATCGCTTGGTGATCGGGTGGATCGATGGCTCGCTCACGGCGATAGGATCGCCTGCCGAAAGCGGCAACAGGGTTGCACGCAGTCCAAGGCGGCTGCGCCGCGCCGAGAGCGATCAGAAGTGGTAGCTCACCGAGAGATTCACCGCTTGGTTGAAGGTCTCGTACTGCCCGTTCACCGTCGGATTCAGGTTCCCGGTCACGGTCCGCCCGCCGTTGTAGGCGAAGTGGTAGCCTGCGGCCCAGCCCCAGGTCTCCCCGCGGTAGCCGAAGCCGATGCTGCCGAGCTGCAGGTTGGAGTCCGGATTCAGCGGGCTGAAGGTCTGGTCCGGCACCGAATTCTCGCTGTAAATGTAGCCGGCGCTCACGAAGTAACCGCCGCCCAGTTGCCGGGTCACCCCGAGCTCATACATGAAGCTCGACTCATAGCGGAAGGGGAAGACCTGGTTGCCGCCGAAGGTGCCGATGAAGTAGGAGTCATTCACCTGATCCCAGTCCGTCCAGTCCAGGTTGAACTCAATGTTCCAGTCCTCCGTGGGGCGATAGGACACGCCGGCCACGATGTACTGCGGGAAGCTCAGCTCCGCGGAAGTAGGCGTTCCCCCGCCGAAGGGCGGCACCGGCGCGGTGATCGAGCGGCCCTTGAAGTCCACCTGCGTGGGTGAGCGGTAGTTCAGGCCGAAGGACCATTCCTCCGCCGGCTGGTAGAGCAGGCCCAGGTTGAAGCCGAAGGTGTCGCCCTTGCCATCGAATTCGAACTGGTCCGCCGGGACCAGGCCGATCCGGCGCTCCAGGTGGACATCCCCGTGATTGTAGGTGACGCCAGCCGCAACCGAGAGGCAGGGCGCGATCTCCCAGGCCACCACCGGGTTCACCGTGGCGTACGCCAGCGAGGCATCCTGGGCCGCGGTGGGGAAGGGGGTGTAGCGGCCATAGTCGATCCCCAGGCCGTAGGGTGCATACACGCCCACACCGAAGGAGAAGTCCGAATCCTTCGGCGAATAGGTGTAGTAGATCTGCGGCACGAACTGCACTCCCGTGTCCGTGCTCGCGGAGCCGCCGGAGAAAGAGTGGAAGCGCACGTCCGTGGAAATCGAGTAGACGCCCACGCTCAGGTTGCTGCCTTCAAGCTGGGTGATCCCCGCCGGGTTGTAGTAGATGGCGGAGGGGTTGTCCGCGGTGGCCGCGAAGGCATTGCCGCGGGCGATGCCTTCCGGGTCCTGGTTCGGCAGGCGGAAGCCGACGGCATGGGCCGCCGGCGCGCAGCAGCAGAGGGCGAGCAAACCTGCGGGCAAGAGGCGGAAGGATCGGGGAGTGGTGATCATGGCCAGGAACAGTGATGAATGAAGTAGGGAGTGAGTGAGGAGAGTATCTTCAGGGCACGAAGCCGAGTTCGACCTCGTGCACCCAGCGCTGCATGAATTCCGCCGGTACAGCGGGGTCCGTGGTCAGGTCCGGATGCACGTGCAGGGTCAGGCTCAGGCGGCCTTGGAAAGTCACGCAGCCGGCCCCGATCATCTGGGAAGCCAGCACCGGCGGGGCGAAGAGCCAGTCCCCCTGCAGGTCCGGCGCGGTCAGCTTCTTTTCCGGATCCCAGATCCCCAGGTTGGAGAAGCCGCCCAAGTTCCACTGTGTCGTCGCGCGGTCCGCGTTGATCAGCTTTTTCTTCATGGCGGGGGAGGAGAAGCGGCTGGCCGCGAAGGCCTTCCAGTGGCCGCAGTGGCGGCCCTTCTCCAGATTCTCGTAGATCTGCCGGTGCACGTCCCGCACGCCCTCGGAGGCGAAGATGCGGATGCCGATGTAGGTGGAGTGGTTCTCGGTCTCCGTGGGCTGCTCGACCTTCCCGCGCAGGTTCACAGGGATCATCCACGGGATCGCGTTCGAGGGGTCTTCCAGAAAGGGCCGGACCGCCCGGTCCAAGTACTTGAGCAGCATCGAGTTCACCGTCACCTGCAGGCTGCGGGCGGAGTGGCGGATTTGCTGGGTCTCCTCCTCGCTGAAGACATGCCAAGCCACCGCGGCGGTGGGCTGGTTTGGCGGCGGTGGCGGCGGCCCTTGTGGCATGGGCTTCCATTTCAGGCGCTTGCGCGGCCCCATCATCGCCGGCAGGATCTTCAGGAATGACCACCAGTTCAGCGGTGCCGGGTGAGTGATCCGTGGCAGGTCCCCGATCTTGCCGCCCCGCTCCCGCAATAGGTGCGCAAAACCACCGATCCCGTCGTAATCCGTGTGCTCCAGGAAGAGCCACTCCGGCTCCGTGGACCCCGCTTTGAGGTGGCCGAAACGGATCTCGATGCAGTCGCCTAGCTCTTTGAGGGCGTGGAACCAAGGTCGGATTGGATCGGAACTGGCACTCGAGCCGGGCGTCGAAGACATTTAACGTTGCTTTAGAATCTTTGCCTAACAGAGGCGACTAAAAAAGTGTTTGGTGGGAGAAAAGGCCGCATCTGTCACCTGTCCGGCCCGGGTGTTGACGGTGCATTATTTTGCACTCCCGGGCCGCTACTCCCCCGCCATTGTCGCAGGATCCAGCGCCGCAGCCAGTTGCTCCGCCGTGAGGCCGAGTTCCTCCCGTCGTTCGCCACACAGCTCCCGCACCGTCCGCCCCGTGGCCACGGACTCCTTCGCGATCGCCGCGGCCTTGTCGTAGCCGATCGCCGGCACCAGCGAGGTCACCATCGAGAGCGAATACTCAATCAGTTCCCGGCAGCGCGCCTCGTTCGCCTCGATGCCCGCCACGCACTTCCCTGTTAGGGCCGTGGTGACATTCGCCAGCAGGGAGATCGACTCCAGCAGGCAGGCCGCGAGCAAGGGCATGGAGACATTCAGTTCCAGGAAGCCCCCGGCCCCGCACCAGCTGACCGTGGTCTGGTTCCCGGCCACCCGGGCGGCCACCATGGTCACCGCCTCCGCGATCACCGGGTTCACCTTCCCCGGCATGATGGACGAGCCGGGCTGCGTGGCGGGCAGGCGGATCTCCCCGATCCCGCAGCGCGGGCCGGAGCCCAGCAGCCGCAGGTCGCAGGCGATCTTGTGCAGCGCCACCGCGATGGTGGCGAGTTGGCCGTGGGCCTCCACGCAGGCGTCCTTGGCGGACTGCGCCTCGAAATGGTTCTCCGCCTCCCGCAGCTCCAGCCCCGTCTCCTCCGCCAGCCGCCGGATCGTCCGCGCCGCGAATTCGGGGTGGGCATTCAAGCCGGTCCCCACCGCGGTCCCACCGAGTGGAAGGTCCCGCAGGGCATCCAGCGCCTTGTGCGCCCGGGAGGAGGACTGCCGCGCCTGCTGCGCCCAGCCGCCGAATTCCTGGCCCAGCCGCACCGGCGTGGCGTCCATCAGGTGGGTCCGGCCGATCTTGAGAATGTCGTGGAATTCCCGCGCCTTCGCCCCCAGCGCCCCCGCCAGCGCATCCAGCGCCGGAATCAGCTCCTCCTTCAGCGCCAGCGCCGCGGACAGGTGGATCACGGTCGGGAAGCTGTCGTTGGAGGACTGGCCCAGGTTCACGTGGTCATTCGCATGCACCTTCACCCCCTGGCGGGCGCAGAGATGCACGATTACCTCGTTCACATTCATGTTCGTGGAGGTGCCGGAGCCGGTCTGATAGATGTCCACCGGGAAGTGCCGGTCGTGCCGGCCCGCGGCAATCTCCGCCGCCGCCGCGGCGATCGCTTCTGCCGCGCCCGCCTCTAGCAGGCCCAGCTCCGCGTTCGTCCGCGCCGCCGCCGCCTTCAGCCGCCCGTAGGCATGCAGGAAGCGCGGAGGCAGGGGCGTGCCGGAGATCGGGAAATTCTCCACCGCCCGCGCCGTGGAGGCCCCGTAGAGCACATCCGCCGGGACTTCCATCTCGCCCATCGAATCGCGCTCCGTGCGGGTCTCCTGCATGCCCCAAGCTGGCAGCTCCCGACGCGAAATCACGGGCGGAATTCCATTTCAAACAACATGGGCGCAGAATTCCCGAACAAATCCTCCGCACTGCGGTTTTCCCTTGGCACACGCCATGACCACACGGGGCTTGATGACCGGGAATTCCGGTCTCAGGTTCCCGTTGTCGTCTGCCTTTTCACCTCCACTGACCCGAGCCCATGCGATCGCTTTCCGCGCTTTTTCTCGTCCTGACCGCCGCCGTGGCCTCCGCCATCGCGCCGAATGCTGCCACCAATCTGACAGCCCAAGCGATCGCGAATGGCGCGATCAAACTGACCTGGCAGGCACCCTCCACCACCGGGGCTCCAGCCGCGGATGGCTACAAGGTGCTGCGCACGACGACCGCATCCCCGGGCACCCCGGACGATCTCACGCCGACCAAGATCACCGGCCTGACCTTCACTGATACCACGGGCGTCATCGGGACATCTTACACTTACACCGTGGTCTCCTACAATGGCGCGGACGCTGGCAACCCGTCCAATGCGGCCACCGCCACCCCCAAGAACCTGCCGGGATCGCCCTCGGGTCTCCGCGTGACCAAGATCACCGGTGATACCGTTTCCTTGGCTTGGAGCGCCGTGAACGAGACCGGAGTGACCTACAAGGTCCAGCGCGACGGCGCGGACGTGAAGACCGGCCTCACGGTGACCAACTACACCGACACCGGCTTGGACAACAATACCGAGTATACTTACACCGTCACCGCCGTCACCACGGATGGCGAGTCGGGCGATTCCAACGAGGTGACGGCCACGACCTTCGGCGATGGCTCGAAGCAGCAGCAGGCCTTCGCCAAGCGCTTCCGCCAGATCGATGTGAATGCGGATGGCCTGCTCAGCTTCGACGAATACCTGGCCGGCCACGGTGGCGTCCTCGCGTGGGTGGTGGTCGATCACCGCTTCGGCTACAGCGATCTTGATGGCTCCGGCGACCTGACCTTGGAGGAATACGCGAAGGCCCTTGGCGGCCGGCGCTACCTTTCCCCCAGCAAGGCCCGCCAGTTCTACCTCGCTGATCTGGATCAGGATGAGCTGCTGACCATCGATGAATACACCCTGACCCGCGGCGCGCGGACCAAGCAGCCCGCGATCGAGAAGTCCTTCGACAAGCTGGATAAGGATCACGACGGCTTTCTGACGCCGCTCGAAATGAAGATCCGCAACTACGCCCCGCCGCAAGCGGAGGAGTAAATGCGACGAAGCCAGCGCTTCACGCCGGCTCACATGGAGATTTCAAGGGCCCGCCGGTGAATGCCGGCGGGTCTTTTTGCTTAGCGCTTCAGCGCCACCTTCAACAACTGGCCGTCCATCTCATACCCCTTCAGGGCACCCTTGCGCTTCGCGGCATTCACCACGCCGAGCAGCTGGGTCGGGCTGGGGTCGAGCTTCCAGGGATAGGCGCTCTCCGCATAGATGCGGACCCGGCCCTTGGCCCCGGCGATCGCGACGCCTTCGATCGTGAAGGAGTCGTTGCCCACCGTGACGCCCTCGCCCGCCAGGACGAAGATGTGCGGGAATTCCTTGCTGGGGCTCAGCTGGTAGACCTCGGTGATGCGGGTCTTGGTCTGCGTCTTGCCGAAGCTGACGATACCCTGCCAAGTGCCGCCGAGGCTCTGAGTGTCGGTCTCGGGGGTGCCTTTGAAAGTGAAGTCGCCATTCGTGGCGGCGATCTTGCCGCTGAGGCTGCGGCCCTTGCCGGCCAGCTTGCCGCTGATGTTGCCGGTCACGTTCTGGCCATCGATCAGCTCGGCGTAGCTGCCGGTGACCTGGCCTTGGGGATCGATCGTCCAGGTGCCGGAAAGGGTGAAGACACCGCGGGACTTGGCACTGATGCCATAGGCGGTGAAGTCATGGTCGGCCTCGAAGGTGACGTAGGCGATGCCTTGGTCAGCCCCCGCGAGGGCGATCTCCCAAGTGCCGATCGGGCTGGGCGCAGCCGGGGCATCGACCGCGAGGGCGGAGGTGGGGGCAAGCAAGAGGGCGAAGGCCGCCGAGGCTTGCGCAAGCAAGGTAAGTTTCAAGGGGCTGGGGGGATTGGGGGTGAAAAGGGGGGGCTTGGAGAATGAAGGGGCCTGGTTAGATTTCAAGTATTCACGGCCTACGTCTTCGCGTAAGCGGGAAAAAGCCGAATCCCGATGTAGGGGTTTTTCGGGAAGATGGAAGACATAGTAGCAGGAGGAATTCCCTATCTCGGGAAATCTCATTCCTGAAATTCCAAATCTCAAATCTGAAATTTGAAATCCTGGGACCTGCGCTTCGAGCCCGCGCGGTTCGCCGTTCCTCGCTTCCCCCTCCGCGATCTCCTCTGCGACCTCCGCGCCTCCGCGGTTCGTTTCTTCATCACTGCCCCCTTTGCTCCCTCAAGGCCGCCACCGCGATCATCGCGATGCCCCCGAGCTCCAGAACCCAATTCGGCCGCACCCCGCTGATGCTGGTCTTCAAAAACTGATCCACATGGTGGAAGGAGATCGCTCGCACCACGATGAAGGTCAGCAGGAAGAGCATCCCACCCGCGAGCAGCATGTGGCCCTTCAGGAAATCCCGGAAGCGCCAGCCGAACCACGCCGCGAAGACCCCGGCCCCGGCGATCACCGCGAGCACGAAGACCTTCTGCACGCCCCGCCGTTCCTGGTACCAATCCCCCCAGTAGGCCACCTGCCGGCCCAGGTCCGTGAGCAGCGATTGCAGGTCGAGCTGCTTGTTCACGCACAGCGCCGACATCACCACCGTCACCCAGAACCAGATCCTCCCCTTCGTTCTGCGGTAGGCCCGCCAGCACAGGAAGACCGCCACCGCATAAGCCACCACCGTCAGCCAGCCCATGATCGTGGGATCGCCGATCCCGGGACGCCATTTGATGCGGAGCAGGAGGTCCATGGGGGGGGAGGGGAGTGCCGCGCTTAGGAATCTCAGCACCTGGAGGGAATGTCGAATGACGAATTTCCGAATGCCGAATGGAGTGTTAGAGGGAAGTAGCTCATGAAGCTCTCCCTGTATCGTTCGCTCATCTTCTGGTCCGGCCTGCTCCTGATGGGCTTCGTCGTGTGGGCGTGGTGGGATTCCACGCGGTGGCGGAGCTTGGCGTCTTACCACAATTGGATGCTGGAACACGTCGACTGCGGGGTGGTGGCGTCGTGGAATCTTTGCCAGCCGATTCAAAGTGGCAAAGCACTCTGGAGGGATGAAGCTCCCCGTGACTACGCGGAGGGAGAGATGCGGATTACCCGGCCGCTCTTTTTCAGCATGAAGGAGGGGGAGAGTGAGGACACCTGTCAAAAGCGGTATCTCCAGCGTTACGGAGAAGTGAAGTCGAGCAGCGAAGCGCGTGTGTTCTATGGCACTGCCTATGGCGCCCCGGGCGATTGGGCCTGCTACATCCCCCACTGGTGCTTGCTTGCGGCAGTGGCAGCGCCATGGATGGGGTTGCTGGTCTGGCGGGAAAGGTGGCGCAGGAAGAGAATGTCCATTGCCGCCTAAGCCTCTGCTCCGCGTCCCCCTCTGCGACCTCCGCGCCTCCGCGGTTCGTTCCATCCATCCTCCCGGACAAGAAAAGAAACCGGGGCCGCCGATCCCCCCGGATCTGGCGGCCCCGACTTTCATCAGACCGGTAGCGCGTGTGTGTGTGTAAAAGTAAAGTGGCGCTGCGCGTGAGTGAGTTCAGCGCGCCGGGGTCCCCCCGGACCCCGGCAGCACTTGAATACTACTACGTGGCAGGCAACCAGGAAATCGTCGGGCGCGACGCAGTCCCGGGTCCCCCGACCCTGGATGCGCCGAACCCGTAGGACCGGCTGAATGGCAGACAGCGCCGGCTCGGGACAGTTCCCAGCACGGCCCCCCGACCTTGCTGGGTTCTGCGTCCTTCGCGATTGGCAACCGTTCCCCCCGCCATGCGGGCCGGCAGTTGAAAGATGGTCGGCACCGGGCGGCTTTCGCAACGCCACGGTGCCAAGACGAGCTTCATTCCAGCGTGAGCCTTGCCAACCCGGAGCGCACCCCCCGGAACGTCCGTGCCGGTCAGGTTTCTCACGTTGGGAAGGAATCTCGTCATTACTGAACCAATCGCAATCGACCTCAGCAGATTTCCAAATTCCCTGAACTTTTTTAGAAATCGGATGATTCCGGGTGCCTAATGCTAAGGTTTTAAGTGATTTACGGAGGGTCGGATTTTCCGGAGAAAATTGCAGGCGGGGAATTTTGGACCGGGATGGATGGGATGAACGGGATAAAGGCAGGGGTCGGAGCAGGAGGAAACAGAGGGAACGGACCTTTGACATGCAGGATCTCCTCTCTGCCTCCGTTTGCTCCTGTTCCAATCCAATCCATCCCATCCCTCCTGGTCCAAAATCCACGCTTACCCGAACGAGGCATCGGGTTTGCCGGGAGGCGCTGCGTAGATTATCCACGTGAAGATGCACCGGCTGATCCTCATCCTTGCCGCTCTCCTGTTCCTGCCTGTCTCCGCCGCGGAGGATGATCGCCCGGTGGTGAAGGATTCGGAGCTACCTGCAGACCAGGCGGCGAGCAAGTCGCTGCCGGTGCTCTGGCTGGCCGGAGACTCCACGGTGCGCAATGGCGGCATCCAGCGCGGCTGGGGCGAGGAGATCGGCAAGCTCTTGGATCCCGCGAAGATCCAGCTGATGAACCGCGCGATCGGCGGGCGCTCTTCCCGGACCTTCCTCAAGGAAGGCCGCTGGGAGAAGATGCTGGGGGAGATGAAGAAGGGAGACATCGTGCTGGTCCAGTTCGGCCACAACGACATGGGCCCCGTGGATGCGGAGGGGAAGTTCCGCGGCTCGCTCCGCAGCATCGGCAATGAAACCGAGGAGGTGAAGATGCCGGACGGCAGCACGGAGACGGTGCACAGCTACGGCTGGTATCTCCGCTACATCGCCCGCACCGGGAAGGCGAAGGGCGTCACGGTGGTGCTCTGTTCGCCGGTGCCCCACAAGAAATTCGATAGCGCGGGCAAGTTCGTGCAGGACTGGCCGACTCTGCGCGGCTGGGTGAAGTCCTGCGCGGCCTCGGAGGGCGTGGAGTTCATCGACCTGGCCGGGCTGATCGGGGACAAGTATGCCGCGCTGCCGCCGGCGGAGGTGGAGGCCTTCTTCGGGGACAAGGGCACGCATACCAATACAGCGGGCGCGCAGTTCAATGCGAAGTGCGTGGTGGAAGGCGCGGGCAAGCTGCTGGCACCCTACTTGAAAGGCGCACGCTAAGTGGCGGCTACTGCGCTTCTCTTACTTCCCGGCACTGCGCTGGCCTTCACGAATTCTTCATTCGTCATTTCCGCGGGGACTTGGCTACCTTGCGGCCATGCTCCGGGTCCTCTTGCTTGCTCTCTGCCTGCTGCTGCCGTTCCAAGTCCGCGCGGAGGGATCTGCCTCGGATACCGGCGCCAAGATCGTCGCGGCGGCGCGCAAGCAGGTGGGCGTGACCCTGACCTACGACCCGGCCTACGTGACCATGGAGTATCCCGGCGGCGATGTCCCGCGGGACCGCGGCGTCTGCACGGATGTCATCGTCCGCGCGCTGCGGGATGCCCTCACCAAGGATCTGCAGAAGCTGGTCCACGAGGACATGCTCGGGAACTTCAGCGCCTATCCGAAAAACTGGGGCCTCTCCAAGACGGACAAGAACATCGACCACCGCCGCGTGCCGAACCTGCAGGCCTTCTTCAAGCGCAGTGGTTTCTCCGTGCCGGTCACCAAGGAGCCCGCCGACTTCAAGCCCGGGGACCTGGTCACCTGCACCGTCCCACCGAACCTGCCGCACGTGATGATCGTGAGCGATAAGAAGACAGAGGCCGGTGTGCCGCTGGTCATCCATAACATCGGCCGGGGCGCCCAGGAGGAGGATGTGCTCTTCACCTATCCCCACACCGGACATTACCGGTGGAAGGAGTAGGGGAGACGGAAATCACTAATCATTAATCTTCTAATCATAAATCGAAGTGCTTGGAGGAGGATGAGGGACTGACGCCAGATTGCAGCCATTGGCCCCATGGAAAGGCCTTGGAATGGAGGGGCGGAACTTTATTTCCCTCATCGACATGCTTTGGGATATCGTTAGATGATTAACATTTGTTGATTTTCAATATCGTCACTCAAGTGTTACTACTCGTTTCTTGACCTTCAGGCGTGCTTAGACCACAAAGCACGCGTTCACTTGTTCGCTCCGGGGTGTATATTCCCCACCCCGCAACTCCTTCCCCACCCCATGAAAACCGTCGCCGCGTTTTCGCTGTGCTGTGCCTTGGCCACGAGCAGCGCCCTCGCCCTGAATCCGGATGCCCCGCAGATCGCGTCAGTATCCATCGCGCCCGATCCGGTGGATATCACCGCAGGGGACCAGACCCTGAGCGTGACCCTGCAAATCACAGACGCGGGGGACGGCTTCGCGAATGGCAATGTCCACCTCTACAATCCGGATGGGAACTTCGTGCGCACGGGCTTCTTCACCGGTGACCAGCGCACGGCGGGCAGCGCGCTGAATGGCACATACCAAGTGCAGGTGCCGGTGCCCGAGCACTGCATCCCCGGCACCTGGCGGATCGATGTCACCCTGCATGACACCGCGCAGCACGAGCAGAACTACGGGCCGAATGCCGGGGAGTTCCCCGTGCCCGCGGACCGCTACTTCGAGGTGCTGAATACCGGCATCGTGGATGGCCACTTCGATGCGGAACTGAACCGCTGGACCGGCAATCCGCCGCAGATCGGCACCTTCGAGACAGTGCCCCATGCGGTGCCTCCCGGCGGCACCATCATCCTGCGGCCGCAGATCACCGATAACCTTGCCGGCTTCGTCTACGGCTTTCCGTTCTTCTTCGATGCGAACAATCAGATCCAAGCGGATCTGCTCCTTTACTTCGACGACTTCCAGCGCATCAGCGGCGACGGCATGGACGGCGTCTACGAAGTCCCGATCCAGATTCCGGAGGACGCCACCCCCGGTCTCTGGAGCCTGCAGTTCTACTTCGTGGATGGAGTGGGGAATGCCGGCTTCCAGACTGCCGGCACCTTCGTCGTCAGCTCCGGCGGCACCGGTCCCGGCGCTCTGGGCAATGCCGTGGATGCCGTCCAATATCCTTGGACCACCGGCGGGCACGCCTGGACCTACCAGACGGCCGTGAGCCACGATGGCACGGATGCCGCGCGCAGCGGTGCCACGCCGGACAATGGCAGCAGCACGATGGAGGCGGACTTCACCGGTCCTGGCACGCTCAGCTTCTGGTGGCGCACCGATTCCACCGCGGGTGCGGATGTCCTCCGCTTCGATGACTCCCAGGCTCAGAACGACCGCAGCATCAGCGGCAATAGTGGCTGGGTGCAGGAGACCGTCACCTTCAATGCCGGCCCGCACCACGTCAGCTGGACCTACGCCAAGGACGCCTCCGGTTCCAGCGGCCAGGACTGCGGCTGGGTGGATGAAGTCCGCTTCATCTCCGAGGAAACGGACATGGAAGCTCCCACGCTTCAGTCCCTCGTCATTACCCCGAATCCCGTGGACATCGCCACGGACTCCCAGGATGTCACCTTCACCATCACCGCCACGGATGACTTCAATGGCATTGTGGCCGGCAACCTCCGCATCCTCGATCCCTTCGAAGGCGAATTCATCTCCCTCTTCTTCGATGAATCCAGCCGCATCAATGGCGACTTCCGCGGCGGCACCTTCGTCCTGACCACTCCCATCCCGCAGGGCTCCTCCCCCGGCAACTGGCGGGTCGAGCTGGACCTCTACGAAGGCAACAGCTCCACGGTCTCCTCCTACCGCCCCGGCATCCTCGCCTTCCCGAATCCCGGTGAGGAGAACTTCGAAGTCTCGGACGGCACCACCGTGGATACCCACTCACCCCAGGTCGTCTCCGCCGCCATCTCTCCACCGGAGGTGGATATCACTTCCGGTCCCGGCACCATCACCGTGAATCTGGAAATCGCCGATGTCGGCAGCGGCTTCAGCCAAGGCACCATCGGCGTCTACATCGATGAAGACCGCTGGACCGGCGGCACCCTCTTCACGGAGGCCAACCGCATCTCCGGGGATTCCCACAGCGGCGTTTACGAGGTCACCGTCCCCGTCGTTGCCTTCGGCCCCTCCGGCACCTGGCACATCGGCGTGTCCGTGATCGATGCCTCCGGCAACCAGCGCGAATACAATCCCTTCTCCGCGGAGAACCCCTTGCCCGGCGGTGACTCCTTCACCGTGACCAACTCGGGCCCACAGGACCAGGATACCCCGGAGGTTTTCGCCATCGATATCGCCCCGGTGGCCGTGGACATTACGGACAGCGCCAAGCCGATCACGATCAGTGTGACCATCCAGGAAGACCTCAGCGGCCTGCGGGATGCCCTGCTCTTCTTCTACAACCCCAACGGCCAGGCCGATGGCAGCTTCTTCCAGGTGCTGGACGCCAGCAACCGCGTCAGCAGGGATGATCTGACCGGGACCTACCAGATGACCGTGAATATCCCGCAGGGCACGCAGAACGGCGAGTGGGAGGTGCGCGCCTTCCTGCGGGACCGCACCGGCCGGGCACGCTTCTACGGCACCGGCGGCGCGCCCTATCCGCAGGTGGGTGACGGGCGCTTCTCCGTGAGCACGGGCACGGTGAGCCCGCCCACCTATGCTGCCTTCACCACGTTCTACGGCCTGACTGGAAACGATGCCCTGGCCACGGCGGATCCGGATCACGACGGCTTCAACAACGCCACGGAGCTGCTGCTCGGCACCAGCCCGGTGAATGCTGCCAGCAATGGCCGCGGGAACCTGGTCGTGTCCCAGGATGCGACGAACCTGTACCTGACCTTCGCGATCGATGCGACCCAGCCCGTGACGGTGAACGGAGACTACCTGCAGCTGGGCAGCGGCAGTTCGCCCTTCCGCGTGACCGGCCAGGTGAAGAACGACATGAATGCCGAGTGGACGAAGGTGCTTCCCGTGCACCTGAGCGGCCAGACCTACCGCGTGACCCTGCCGCTGGCCAGCGGGTTCACGGGCTTCATCCGGCTCTTGCTTGAAGAAGGCTGAGGGGAAATGACGAATTCAGAATGACGAATGTTGAATGAAGTGTGAGGGAAAAGGAGCATTGATCCTCGCGTCAGCGTCCTGCTCCTGCTCACAAGACATTCGGCATTCGGGAATTCTTCATTCGTCATTCCTGCCCATTCGTCATTCCCACCTTGTCGGTGGAATTCCAGAGTGAAGCTGTAATCGTCACTCCTGCGGCGCGTTGCATTCTTGCGCCTCGCATCGCGGTCACTACCCTTCTAGCACCATGAAAACCTGGCACTACCACGGCTCCTCCGGTTCCACGGCCACCACCTCCGAGGAAAACCTCTCTGAACTTGTCGAAGCGGGCACCATTACGGCCCAGACCTTCATGTGGACCCAGGGCATGGCCGGGTGGGAACCCGCGTCCAAGGTGCTGCCGGAGCTCTTCCTGGGCCAGGGCACCCCGCCGCCACCGCCCCTGCCGCCCGGCGGCGGCCCGCCTGCCATGGGGTCTGCCAGTGGCCGGCGCTCGCATGAGATCGACTACGAGATCATCGGCGAGTCGATCCAGATGGTGGAGATCGAGCTCGACCCCGGCGAGACGGTGATCGCGGAGGGCGGCGCGATGAATTATATGGAGGACGGCATCTCCTTCGAAACCAAGATGGGGGATGGCTCCACGCCGGACACCGGCTTCATGGGCAAGCTCATGGCCGTGGGCAAGCGCGCTCTAACAGGTGAGTCGATCTTCATGACCCACTTCACGAATCGTGGCGGTGGCAAGAAGCGCGTGACCTTCGCCGCGCCCTATCCGGGCACCGTGGTGCCGGTGGACCTGGCGCAGTACGGCGGCGAGCTGCTGTGCCAGAAGGATGCCTTCCTCTGCGCGGCGCTGGGCACCCAGCTCGGCATCGCCTTTAACAAGAAGCTCGGCGCGGGCCTCTTCGGCGGTGAAGGCTTCATCCTCCAGCGCTTGAATGGCGATGGCATGGCCTTCGTGCATGCCGGCGGCACCGTGGTGCGGAAGGAGCTGAAGGGCGAGAAACTCTTCGTGGATACCGGCTGCCTCGTCGCCTTCACCCGCGGTATCAACTACGACATCCAGCGCGCGGGGAACCTGAAGTCCATGATCTTCGGCGGGGAGGGCTTGTTCCTCGCCACCCTGGAAGGCCACGGTTCGGTGTGGCTGCAGAGCATGCCCTTCTCCCGCCTGGCCCAGCGCATCACCGGCATGTATGCCACGAACAAGGACTCCGGCTCCGTCATCGGCGGACTGGGGAATTTGTTCGGGGATTGATCCGGAGCGCGGCTTTGCAAGCCGCCAGGGCCTTGCTCTTCGCGCCGGGAGGCGCATTGGATATTAGCCGGTGGTGAAGCGATAGCGGAACCACCGGTTAGCGCACCAAAACGATTCGAACCCTGAAAGGGTTCCCCAGGGAAGCGCCCCAATTTTCTAACAGGTCGCTCGCTGCTGCTCCCCGCCGTCTTCAATCATCCGCCTCCTCACTCGCGCGGTGCGGCTGGAAGATCAGGATCGCCCCCAGGCACAGCGCCGCCCAGCCGTAGCTCCCCGGTGACCAGCGGCCCGTGCCACCGAGGTAGAGTCCGCCGATCCCCATCACCACTGCGATCACACCCACGATCCGCGCCAGCACCTTGTTGGGCTTGGCCGGCATGAGGTGGCCGATCGCTCGTCCTTCCGTGACGATCGCCTGAAGGGAGTAGTCGTCCAACAAGCCACCCATGCCTTCCTTCTCAAGTCTCTTCCGGATGGCCGTATTCGAATGCCCTTGCACGGCAAGCTCCTTGGCCCTCTCCTTCGCGTCTTCGCGGATGAACATGGGCAGCGCTTAGCCGGTCATGATATCCTTGGCGAGTGGATCATGGGGCTTGCGGAAGGAGGAAGCTTCACGCACCGAAGATCATCATCCAGCTTGCCGTGGTGCCAGCCATCGCTAGGGCCGCGATGGTTATGGGCCGCTTGCCGATGGCAGGGATCAGCCCCAGCCCCGGAAGCAGGGGAAACACCGGCAAGCAGAGAAGGTATCCTGCGGCATCCAGCGTGCGGGCTTTCCCGTGATTGGATCCAAGGCCCCCAAATGCCAGAGTGAGAGAAACTCCGTCCCGATCAGGTAGGAAGCGAACGCGCCGAAGGCAAAAGCCGTCACCACAAACGGGAACAGGAAATCCCGGGCCTCGGAGCCGCCGTGCCGCCGGAAGAGCCCGTAGAGCGCGACGATGAACAATGCGCCGCAGGCAGCATGATGAAGGTGGAAGGGGATCATCTCGTCGTCGTGTCTAGATTCTCCATTCAATCCCCAGCCGCCTGCGCCACCCCGGCATCAAGCATGCCACTGCGGCGATCAGCACGCAGGCCGCCATGCTCCACCATGCCACCCATAGCCCGGTCACCGACCAGCCGTCCTTGATCACATCGGGCTCGGACATGGACCGCAGCGTGTCGATCTTCTGCACATACTCGACCGGCCCGTGGACCCAATCGCCCGGGGTCAGGAAATCGAAGCCGACTGCATCCGTGCAAAGGTAGATGTGCCCGGGGAAGACGTATTCCCAGACGATGGTCATGATCACCACACCCGTGACCAGGACACCGCTGGCAAGGAACAATCGCAGGATCGGTTTCATCGGAGGAAAGGTCATCTATAGATAGCCACCCGCCGTCCTGAAGCAAGCCCGCGCGCGGCTGCTTATGGTGGGCTGAAAGGGCGATGCGTGGCGTTGATCCTCTCATCGATCTGGACCTTCGCGATGGCGAGACCCAAGCCTAAAGCCAGCACGATGGCGAAGAAGATGCCGGCTGTCCGCCATTCCCGGAGGGCCTTGGCCGACCACAGACCCGCCTTGCGCCCCGCCAGGAACTGCCACATCACCATCAAGTACATCCCCAGCGAGCCGCTCAGGATCACGAAGATCTGGAGCGGCTCGCCGTCGGTGGGTTCGAGGGCTCCGACGATCCCAGGGTGCACGATCAGTCCTGCCATGACGCCGAGCACGCACTCCAGGTTGCCGATCGCCCGGCAGCGGCGCAGGCAGAGGAAAGGCAGAGCGGTAGCGGAGCAGAGATAGGCCAGCACCCACACCGTCCTGGACAGCGGGCGCAGTTCAGGCTGAAATTCGTCGGGGGCGGCGCTCATGGCAAAGCTTCAGGGAAAGTATCCGAACCGCGCCTTCACCGCCTCGCGCTTGAGCCGCAGCTCGCGCCACTCGTTCACCAGGCGGCTGGCTTCGATCACGCCGCAGCCGGCGGGCAGGCGCAGCTCGCGGCCACTCCACCACAGCCCGCGGATTGCGACGATGACATGGAACCCGCCGTCTAACAGGGCACCGAAGGGCGCGCCGAAGTCCTCCGGCGTGCCGAGCCGCCGCCGCCAGCCGATCAGCTGCTCCATGGTCTCCGGCGTGCGGGGCAGGGGACCCAGGGCCGGCGTGGGATGCAGGCGCCGCACCAGCGAGGCCGGGCTCTCCGCATCCGTTAGCTCCACTTCGATCGGGGTGTGGAAGTGGACGATTGAGCCGAGTTCCATGATTACCCGCGGGCCGCGCCGCACGCGGCCGATATCGCCTAGCTTGGAGACGATCGCCTGGGCCACGTATTCGTGCTCGCGAATCTCCTTGTCATCCACGGCCAGCACCTCCCGCTCCTCCGCGCGGGCCGTGCCGGCGAGTGCCATGGTGCGCAGGATGCCGCCGCGCAGGGAGAAGAGCGATTCCGGTGAAGCCCCGGCAAAGCCCGCGTGCCCATCGGAAAAGCCGTAGCCCATCTGCTGCCCGGCGCTATCCGCCGCCGCCTCTAACAGCGCATGGCCCGGCGCGCTTTCCAATGTCCCGTGCTCCACCACCACCGGCACCGTCTTCTCGAAGGAGCCGGCACGGATCGCCGCGCTGATCTCCTGGAACACGGCCGCGAAGCCGGAGGCATCCGGTGCCTCCCACTCGCAGGCGATCGGTTCCGCCACGGAACTCTCCCCGCCGCGTTCTGAAATTTCCCAGCGCTCCGGGATCCACCAGGGCTCCGCCGCCGTCAGGCCGAAGTCGTTCCGGTAAAAGGCCACGCCGTCCCGTGGTACGACGTTCGTCGTACGAAAGGGACCGTAGCCGGTGAGCCGCCGTCCATCCGGCAGATCCAGGAATGCCAGGGCCTCACTCACGCGCGCGTCGCCTCTTGCTTCAGACGGGTGATCTCTTCATCCATCGCTTGGGTCAGCTGCTGGAACTCAGCCATGCGTTCCTGCGTGCGGGCCGCCTTCATCCCATGCAGGGCGAAGCCGATGGCAAACGAGATCAGCCCGACCGGAATCGCGATCATCCCAGCCCCGGAGAGAAGCGTGGCTTCCGGCGGAATCGTGGGTAGCGTGGACGACAGGGAGGTGGAGGAGTAACCCGTCCACCCGGACAAGGCTTGCATCATCAGGTAATTCCCCACTGCGAGGACGATGGGACCGATGGTATTGAGCAGCACGCCGATGGCCATGAGCCACCATGCCGCGCCGCGCTGGGCACGCCACAGCCCCGCCAAGCCGATCCAGAAGCCGGTGACAACTCCGAGCAGGAGGATCAGCACGATCAAGCTGCCAAACATGGGTGCTGCGGTCATGCCCGATCCAATCCGGGACCCGCCGGGACGTCAACCACGGGCGAGCCGCAGCGGATCTTCTATGATGAAAACGACATGTGACGGGAAGATGCGCCTCCGCCGGATGACACTTTTTCCCAAGAGCTAGAACGTTTCGGCTCGACTCTGAGCTGTTTCATTTTGTAATGACGAACAGGTTTTCCCAAGAAACCCCTCCTCAAACCCAAGTCTCAAACCCTCCCTCGTAAACCCAGATGACGGCCAGGCACCAGATCGTGTCACACGATGTGCCATGCACTTTTGCCACGTCCCGGACACCGCTCAGTGCGGGTGATTTCTGGGACGGAAGCGACAGGCAGACTCGCCGCGGCCACGCAGCCGCTGGCGGCCGGGAAGGATCGGGCCACGGGTTGAGCACGGATTTTCCTACCCCGCAGCCACTGCGCGGGGGAATCGGATTGCTGGCATTGGTCCGCCGGCGAAGGGGATGACGGGTTCTGTCCCCGGAGCCGCGCTTCCGCAAGGGAGCGCGGCTTTCTCTTTTCCCGGGGGCAGCTGGAGATAGCGCGGCACCGCGGCTGTGATATCCCGTGGCAGCGCTTTCACCACGGCGGGCTTGATGAGCTGCAGTCTATCTGATGAGGTGTCAGTTGGTCGTCCGGTCGATCCATCTACCACACCTTATCTCATGAAAAAACCCGTCCCCCGGTCTGCGTCTGTTAGAAAACCCGCGCTCCAGGCAGCCAGGAAAACGCCGCGCAAGGCCGCCAAGAAAGTCGTGGCCAAGAAGGCCGCGAAGAAGGTGGCCAAGAAGGCTGCGAAGAAAGCCACCGCAACCGCAAGGCCCCCGCAAGGTCCGCTGACTCTGGAACAAGCGCAGGCCATCGCCGGCGGTCCGCCGCCGGAGCGGGCGGCAGGCACCCGGGGGGCGGCGCGCGCGCGGGCGCGTGCGCTCAGCGCCACCGCCGCAGCACCGCCCACTCCAGAGACGGTGGAGAATGAGCGGAAGCGGCTGCGCAAGCTGCGCGAGACGGAGGACAAGGAGCGCATCAAGCACTACAAGACGACCATGTCCCTCATGCAGCGGCGCGGGGTCAGGGGCATCGCCACACCCGGTACGCGTGCCGCTGCCGCGGGCCCGCTGCGGATCCTCGCGGAGGGAGATTCCTGGTTCGACTACCCCGTGCCCTTCTTCGGGGGTGGCATCATCACCCGCTTGGAGAAGAAACTGGGCGTGCCGATCCTGAACCTGGCCAAAGCCGGCGACGAAGTGCGCTTCATGCTCGGCGTGGAGGAGCGGCTGGAGATCATCAATCAGCTCAAGGCCGGCAGCCCGGCCGGCGGCGCGTGGGATGTGATGCTCTTCTCCGGCGGTGGCAATGACGTGGTGGATAATCCGATGGTGCTGTGGCTGAACCGCTTCAAGCCCGGCATGACCGCCCCCCAGCTGATCAACCAGCCGCGCTACGATCACGCGCTCGGCATGATCCGTGCGGGCTACGAGGACCTCATCGCCTTGCGCGATGCGCTGAGCCCCGGGACCCATCTGGTCTTCCACGCCTACGACTTCGCCCTGCCGGATGGCCGCGGTGTCTGCGGCAAGGGGCCGTGGATCAAGCCCTCCCTGGACGTGAAGGGGGTGCCCGCCAACTCGACGGTCGCCAAGGACCTGGTGAAGGAGCTGCTCAAGCAGTTCGCCCTCATGATCGACGGGCTCGCGAATAGCCACCCGGGCATCACCTTCATCAATGGCCAAGGCACGCTCCAGCCGGTGCCGGCCTCCTGGCACAACGAACTGCACCCGGAGAGGGCCGGCTTCGAAAAGTTCGCGGAGCTCTTCCGCGCCAAGCTCAAGGCGCTGTTCCCGAGCCGCGTTCCCTGAAAGCGCGTGCTTCTCCCGCCGGGGTGGAGGATCGCCGGGCTTTCGCCTTGAGATTATTAGAAAAAGATTAGAAACCTCCGGGGATGCCCCACTCCCCCCGGTGGAAGAAGCTCGGTCTCCGTCTGCTCCTGTGCCTGGGCGTGGCGGGTCTCGCCGCGCCCGGCCGGCCGCGGGCCGTGGTCGCGCCCGTGGGGCCCTACTTCAATGGCACCTTCCCGCGCGATTCACCCGGGGCTGCGCCCACGTGGATGGCGGTGAATGCCTTCCCGATGCTCGGCTTCACGGATCCTCTGTGGATCACGGAGATCCCCGGCACGGCGGACATGCTGGTGGTGGAGAAGGGCGGGAAGCTGAAGCGCTTTCGCAATGATCCGCAGGCGGCCCAGGTGGAGGTGATCTTGGATCTCGGGCCGCGGCTCCAGGTTTCGGAGGACCAAGGGCTCTATCAGGTCGCCTTCCACCCGGACTTCGGCAAGGCGGGGGCCGCCCATGCGCAGGAGCTCTTCGTGACCTACAGCCATCGCCCCGCTGCGGCAGGAGCGGAGGCGGACAAGAGCCTGTGGCGCCTCTCGCGCTTCCGCTGGGATCCTGGAAGCGGCGCGATCGATCCGGCGGGAGAGGAGGTGCTGATCCAGCAATACGACCCGAACCGCTGGCACAATGGCGGCGCGATGGCCTTCGATGAAAGCGGCTGCCTGCTGCTGAGCTGTGGAGATGGCGGTGGGAATGATGACCAGTTCGGCCAGGCGCAGGCGCTGGATGGCGGCTTTTTCGGCGGCATCTTCCGCATCGATGTGGATGCGGATGCCACGCGCTCGCACGCCATCCGCCGCCAGCCCGCCGAGCTGCCGGGCAAGCCCGCGGGCTTTCCGGAGAGCTACTCGCAGGGCTACATGGTCCCGAATGACAATCCCTGGCAGGATGACTCGGGCGGCCTGTTAGAAGAGGCCTGGGCGATCGGCCTGCGCAGTCCGCACACGGCGCACTACGATGCGGAAAAGCGCGGCCTGTGGGTGGGCGATGTGGGCCGCAAGGATCGCGAGGAACTGGATCTCGTCACGGCGGGCGCGAACTTGCAGTGGCCCTTCATGGAGGGCGACATCGCGGGGCCGAAGCCGCGCGTGTCAGAGATCCCGGGCAAGGAGACCCCGCCGGTGTATGCCTATGACCGCCGGGCGGGTGGCTGCATTATCGGCGGCATGCGCTACCGCGGCGCGAAGTGGGCATCGAGCTTCGGGGGCAAGGTCATCTTCGGCGATAACCTGAAGGGCACGCTCGTGGCCTTGGATCCGACACCTGGGGAGGGGCCACCGCAGGCGCGCGAGCTTCTCTCGGGCTTCGGGGATGGCAGCTATGCCGGGCTCTCTAACATCTGTACCGACTCCTCTGGAGAGATCTACCTGCTCAAGCTGAACGGCCGCGGCCGCGATGGTGGCAGCGTGCACAAGCTGGTGCCGGGCCAGCCCTATCCTGATCCCCCGGCTCTGCTCTCCGCCACCGGCCTTTTCAAGGACACGGCGCGCCTCATTCCGGTGCCCGCATTGCGGCCCTACGAACTCGCGAGTCCGGCTTGGTTCGATGGTGCGGAGGCGCGCCGCTGGATCGCCCTGCCGAATGATGGCCAGCGCGACAGCGCGGAGGAGAAGATCGGCTGGTCCGCCAGCGGGAACTGGAGCTTCCCCGCAGGCACGGTCTTCGTGCAGCACCTGGAGATGGCCACGGATGCCCGCCACCCGGAGTCCGTGAAGCGCTTCGAGACCCGCGTGATCGTCTGCACGGCCAATGGCGGCAAGTATGGCCTGAGCTACCGCTGGAATGATGCGGGCACCGATGCCGTGCTGCTCAAGCAAGGCGAGACGGAAGCCTACACCCTGGTGCATGAGGATGGCCGTCGTGAAGAGCGGCAGTGGACCTATCCTTCCCGCGCGGACTGCATGCAGTGCCACACGAATGCCGCCGGCCAGGCGCTCGGCCTGCGCACGCACCAGCTCAACCGCGAGGTGATGATCCCCGGCGTCAAAGGTCCAGTGAATCAACTTGAGCGCTTCAACCGCGAGGCAGTGTTCGAGCCCGCGCTGACCGAGGGCGACCTCTCCAATGCGCTCGCTGCCCGCTCCCTGGATGACGAGGCCGCGCCGCTGGAGCACCGCATCCGCTCCTATTTCGATGCGAACTGTGCGCACTGCCACCAGCCCGGCGGCATCGTTCCCTACTTCGACGCGCGCCTGCAAACGCCCTTCCGCGAGCAAGGACTCCTCGATGCCCCGCTCAAGGGCCAGTATCAACTCGCCGACGGACGCTACCTCAAGCCGGACAACGCGGTGCGCTCCGCCATCCGCGTCCGCCTGGCCAGCGCTGCTCCCGGCATCGCCATGCCACCGCTCGGCCGCCACAGCGTGGACCACCGGGCACTTGCCTTGCTCGATGACTACATAGCGTCCTTCGGTCCGCGGGTCTCTAACGACGAGGCGGAAGCGATCCGTTGCTCCATCGCCGCCCCGCGTGAAGTAGCGGGCTCAGAGTTCCCCGTTACCATCGTCTTCGACGCCGCTGTCAGCGGCGTCGACATTTCCGACATCCAAGTCGTAGGCGGCAAGGTGAAGTCACTGCGGGGCGGGGGATACTACTACGTCGCCACCGTGGACGCCGCGTCGCCGGACCTCACCATCCAGATCCGTCCGGATGCGGCGAGTGAAGGCAGCTTCGCCTCAAACAGGATCCGTATCCAAGTCCGCCGCCCCGCCTTCTCCGGCGGGTAAGAGCACGAGGAGGATTTGAGGATTGCCCTCCAGAGGGGTTCCGACCACATATGTCATCAGATCCCTCCCCCGGCGATGCCCTCCCTCGAAATCCAACTCGTCCCTCAAGACGGTGGCGCGGTTTCCGTGACTGCCCGGAACGATGACCGTAGCTCCAGCCACGTGGTCCCTGCTGAGACGATGCAGGCCGTGCAAGCGCAAGTTGCCGCACTGATGGCCGGGTTCGAATCTGGCTACCGGCCGCTGGTCGATCCAGTTACCTTGTCGGAAGTCGGCCGCCGCTTGCATGAGGTATTCCTTGCGCCTCTCGACGGGGTGGTGAGCGGCGCAGATGCGCGGCGCTTGTTGTTCACCTCGCAGGATCCTGATTGCTTGAATCTGCCTTGGGAACTGCTGCCCGGCGCGGATGGACAATTCCTCGCCGCGGACGCCGCCTCGGTCATCCGCCGAGCCCGGCAAGCGCCCTTACCCGAAGCCGCGCGACCGCTGGCGGCTCCTCCCCTGCGGATCCTTTTCACGGCCTGTGCGCCGGTAGATCAGAAGGGCCTCGACTACGAGAAAGAGGAAGAAGCCATTCTACAGATCGTCCACAAGCTCGGTGACAAGGTGCACCTTGAGATTGCCGAAGCGGGCAGCTTCGAAGAACTGCGCGAACTGATCACAGAATACCAACCGCACATCGTTCACCTCTCCGGTCACGGCCTTGTGAAGGATGGCGTCGGAACCTTCGCCTTCGAGGACGAACGCGGGCACACGGATTCACGGGATGCCCGCGAAATGGCCGCCCAGCTCTTCGCCGGGCAGGGCGTGCGGCTGGTCTTCATGAACGGCTGCCAGACCGCGCAGTCCGCGGTGGCCGGGATTTGCCAGACGCTCACCGCATCGGGCGATGTGCCGCTGGCGCTCGGCTGGGCTGCCAGCATCGCGGATGACCTTGCCACGGAGTTTGCGCGTGTCCTCTTCCACGAACTCGCGGCTGGCCAGACTGTCGATCACGCGGTCGCAGCCGCCCGCGCCGCTCTTTTTGCGAAGTGCCGCGTCTGTGATGGGGCGGTCGACTTGCTTGATACCAGCTTCGCCTTGCCGCAACTCCATGCCTCGGATGGTAGCAATGCCCTCGTGGACCGCAGCCTGCCCGCGCGGAATCCGGATCGTCCCGCGGTGGCCTATACTTTGCTGGGCGACGACATCCGCGGCCTGCGTGAGGGCTTCGTCGGCCGCCGCCGGCAACTGCAACGCACGCGCCCGGCCTTGCGCAACGGTGAGAAGACGATTGTGCTTCTCACGGGCATCGGCGGGGCGGGGAAGAGCACCTTGGCTACGCGTCTAGCAAACCGTTGCGCGCGGGAGGGCTACACGGTAGTTGCGCTCAAGGCCCGTAAGGAGGAGTCGGCGCAATTCTGCTCGCGGTTGCTCGGTGAGCTTGTCGTTGCTTGCGTGTTGCTCGGCCGGGAAGGCGATGAGGAGATGCTTCTGGATGGCAAGCGGCCGATGGCGACCCGCCTGCGCCTCGCCATTGAGGTGCTCAACAAGACAAAGATCCTACTGGTACTCGACAACCTAGAGTCCCTGATGCCACTGCCGCCTGCGCGGCCGGAATGGGAGCATGAAGGGGTCGCCGCGTTTTTCGAGGCGCTCGCCTCGCGGCTCACGGGTCAGGGGCGGGCCATTCTCACTTGTCGCTACTTGCCTGCGGGCTTTTATCCGGAGCGGCAGGCGAACTTGGCGCATGAGGCCATGCCGGATTTCACCGAGGCCGACTTCTTCAAGTATCTTCGCCGCCACCCGCGCGTGATGGAGCGGATTCAGCACGGAAATTTGCCGAGAGACTTGATCGCGACCTTCCACCGCAAGCTCGGTGCCACCCCGCGCTTCGTCGAACAAGCCTGCGCGATCTTGGCCACCATTGATGCGGACAGCTTGGCAGAGCAACTCGGCGACCTCGCATTGCCAGCGGAGGACATGGAGGAAAACGAACTTTGGAAGCTACAGCAGGATTACTTCCGTGATCTTTTCTTGCCCTCGCTCTACGACACTCTTTCCTCCGACCACCGCCTTGCGTTGAGCCGCCTCTCCTTGGCCTACGAGGCCCTTCCCCTCGACGGCGTGGCGACGGTTTCCGGCGTCGATGCCAATCTGGTGCCTGATTTCATCGAGCGCTGCCTTGCCCTGAGCATGCTCCAACGTTTCGGGGAGAAAGGGGAAACGAAGTTGTTCTCCGTCTATCCTCTCCAACGTGAGTTCTTCGCGTCGGAGCAGCGGCTTTCTTCGGAGGCACGGCGTGCCGCGCATTCATCGGCTGCCATATTCTTTCGAGAGTGTTTCGAGCGGGATCGTGAGGTGGACCTTCGCCTCGCTGTTGTGAGGGGACTGCATGCTGCGCTATATCACGCCATAGAAGCTGACGATCTTTCCGGACGTATATGGGCCGCGGTGAGGCTTGCCAGACCCTCGCTTGATAGGGCGGAGTATGTAGACGCCCTTGGCTTAGTCGAACCTTGCCTTGCGGAAAGTCGTGACCCCGATTTGCTGCAGATTGCAGCGGCTTGCTCCTTGAGAACTGGAGCATGGCAGATTGCCAGTCAATTGCTCGCAGAGGAGCAACAGGAACGCAAAAGGATTAGCGACCGCGCGGGCGAGGCATCGACTTGGCATCAGTTGGCCACGATCGACATGAATCAAGGCAACTACCCGCCCGCGCGGGAGAAGTTGGGCAAGTCGCTGGGGATCCAGCAAGCTATTGGCGACCGTGCGGGTGAGTCGTCGACTTGGCATCAGTTAGCCACGATTGATATGAAGGAAGGTGACTACCCGGGGGCACGCCAGAAGTTCAGTAAATCGCTGACGATTAAACAAATGATTGGCGCTCGTGCGAGCGAGGCAGCGACTTGGCACAACTTGGCCACGATCGACCTGGATGAGGGCAATTACCCAGCGGCGCGGGAGAAGTTCGGCAAGTCGCTGACAATCGATCAAGACTTCGGCGACCCCGCCGGCGAGGCAGCGACCTGGTATAATCTAGCTACGATTGACGTCTATGAAGGTAATTATCCGGCGGCACGGGAGAAGGCCGAGAGGTCGCTTAGGATACGCCAAGCCGTCGGCGATCGTGCGGGAGAGGCGTCGACTTGGAGTCAGCTAGCCACAATCGACCTGAAAGAAGGCAATTGCCCGGCGGCGCAGGAGAAGCTTGGCAAATCGCTGGCCATGCTCCAAGTGATCGGCGATCGCGTTGGCGAGGCGCAGGCGATTGGTCATATTGGGTATATCGCATTTTTGACCGAACGTCCTGCGATTGCCGCGAAATGCGCCGCAGTTGCTTTCCTACAACTCAAGAGTATCGGGTCAGCCGAGAAGGATATCGTCTGGGGAAATCTGATCACGGTAGCGTCACGCCTCGGGCTCGACCAAGAGGCTTTCGATTCTCTTCTCAGAGAGGCTGACGAACTCTATCAGCACGATCGCGGTGCTGAACTCATTCGTCAGGTATTCGAGGAATCTTGATCCAATCTCACTTAAAAAACCATGCAACTCTCCTCCGTTCGCGAACTCAAACTCGCCCTGGCCGCCAAGGTGCTGCCGCAGATCGAAACCAACATCTCCACCCGCTCTGCCTTCGGCATGGCCGCGGCATCCTTGGCTCGGGCCGCCGAGCCTCCGCCGTCGGTGGCGCTGGGCGTGGCTCCGTCTGAAAAGGGCGATGGCTACAAGCTCGCGGTGCGGGTGCAGAAGCGGACCTTTCAAGGGAGCAAGGAAGTCGAGCTGATCACCAAGCAAGCCAAGGGCGAGGTGGATGTCCGCTATGTGGGGCGCGTGGCCAAGCGGGCGACGCCGTGGTATCAGCAGCGGCAGCGGCCTTTGCTGATCGGGTGCTCCGTGGGGCATTTCAAGGTCACCGCGGGCACGCTTGGCTGCTTCGTGAAGTCGCGTTCCGGGGAGGGCGTCTTCGTCCTTTCGAACAACCACGTGCTGGCCAACGAGAACGGCGGCAAGCGCGGCGATGATATCGTGCAGCCCGGCAGTCTCGACGGCGGCACCCAGCCGGATGACGTGGTCGCCACCCTGGCCGACTTCGTGAAGCTGAAGAAGCGGGGCGCGAACTTCGTCGATTGCGCGCTGGGCGAGCTCATCAAAGGCATCGCCTTCGAGCCCGCGAAGATGAAGGGCAATGGCAAGCTGGCCGGTCTCGGCGATGCCTTCCTGGATGAAGGCACGGAGGTCTCCAAGCTCGGGCGCACCACCGGCCTGACCAAGGGCCGCGTCACCGCCTTCGAAATGGACAATGTCGTGGTCAACTTCGGCATCGGCAACCTCCGCTTCGACAACCAGGTGGAGATCGAGGGCGCGGGCGACAGCCCCTTCAGCGATGGCGGCGACAGCGGCTCGCTGATCGTTGGCAGGGATAAGCGCGGCGTCGCCCTGCTCTTCGCCGGCAGCGATCAAGGCGGCGCGAACGACCAAGGCCTGACTTACGCCAATCCGCTGCGCGAAGTGCTGGATGCCCTGAAGGTAGACCTGCTGCTCGCCTGAGCGATTCCCGCCCCCGGCATTGCCCTTTCCCCTGAACCGGCGTATTCATTCCCCGTCCGTCATGAGCGATCGCGACAAATCCGGCGCAGGCCGCAGCCTGGAAGAAGCCCGCGCTGCCAAGCCCGCGGCGCAGGAGACCTTCGCGCGCCTGGGCAAGGTGACCGGGATCGGCATCACCCGCAGCGGCGGAGGCTATGCGCTGAAGGTGAATCTCCAGCACAACCTAGCCGCCGGAACCGAGATGCCGAAGGAAGTGCAGGGCGTGCCGGTGAAAGTGGAAGTGGTGGGAGAGGTGAAGAAGCGGGCGGGTTGAAACCCGCCCCCCGCATCAATCCGGCACCTCCGCGCCGTTGTCGATCCAGGTGCGGACCTGCTTGGCAAATTCCTCCCGGCTCACCGGGACCGGAGCCCGCCCATCCCCCGGGGCCCAGCCCCAGCCGACCAGTTCGTCCTCCGCCATGTGATGGTAGATCTGCTCCAGGGTCTTCCCGCCGTTCTGCTTCGGGTCCTGGATCTGTGCGGCGAGCTGCGCGGCGGTCCGGCCTTCGAAGACCATCGGAGTCTCGCGCGGCGGCAGATGCCAGGTCGGATTGCCCGGTGGCATGTTCTCGCCGGGCAGGTTGTGCTCCTGGTGGCAGTTCGTGCACTTCATGGCGAAGCTGCCCTTGCCCTCCGGGCCGGCCTTCACGTTCATGGTGTGCGGATGGCTGTCGTCGCCCTGCAGCGGCGCACTGCCCGCCGGGTGGCAGTTCATGCAGCGCGGGTTCATTAGAACCTTGTAGACTTCCTTGAAGGCGGCCTTCGAGGCGGCGGCATCCTTCTTCGTGGCTGTAGGCCTATCTTGCCCCTGCAGGTGGAAGGCATAGCCCGCGCAGGCGATGGCTGCTACGGCGAGTATCGTAGGTCGGGTCTTCATGGTCGCTTGGTCATGCCGTTTTGAGTTGGTCGGTGCGGATGGGCAGCTCGCGCAGGCGCTTGCCGGTGGCCGCGAAGATAGCGTTCGCCACGGCCGGGGCCACCGGGGGCACGCCGGGTTCGCCCGCGCCTCCCATTTTTTCCGTGCTCGGCACGATGTGGACCTCGATCACCGGGGTCTCGTGCATGCGCAGCACCGGGTAGTCGTGGAAGTTCCGTTGCTTCACGCGGCCGTTCTCCAGTGTGATCTCGCCATGCAACGCCGCGCTGAGGCCGAAGATGATGCCGGACTCCATCTGCATCTTCACACCCTCCGGGTTCACGGCCAGGCCGCACTCGATGGCGCAGGTCATCTTGTGGATTTTCAGGATGCCTTCCTTCGAGACGGAAACTTCCGCCACATGGGCCACGAAGCTCTGGAAGCTCTCGTGCACTGCCACGCCATGGAAGTGGCCCTCCGCCAGCGGCTTGCCCCAGCCTGCCTTCTCCGCGGCCAGGTTGAGCGCGGCGAGATGCCGCGGATGGTCCTTCAGCAGCGCCCGGCGGTACTCCAGCGGGTCCTGCTTCGCGGCGTGCGCCAGTTCATCGATGAGCGACTCCATCACGAAGGCCGTGTGGCTGTGGCCCACTGAGCGCCACCACAACACCGGGATGCCGGTCTTCGGCGTGTGCAGCTCCACCCGTTGATCCGGGATTTCCTTCAGATAAGGAGAATCGGCGACACCTTCCACCGATGTCGAATCCACCCCGTCCTTCACCATCATCGCCTCCATCATGGTGCCCGCCGCGATGGATTGACCCACCAGCACGTGTTTCCACGCCGCTGGCCGCCCGTCCGCGCCAAGTGTCACCCGGGCCTGGTGCAGGAAGCTGGAGCGGTAGTAGCCGCCGCGGATGTCATCCTCGCGGCTCCACACCACCTTGACCGGCTTGCCGCTGGCTTTCGCCACCTGCACCGCTTCCGAGACGAAGTCCGAACCGGAGGTGGCGCGCCGTCCGAAGCCGCCGCCGAGAAACATCGTGTGGATATCGATCTGCTCCGGCTTCAGGCCGGTGATCTTGGCGGCCACCTGCTGGTCCACCGTCTGGAGCTGCGTGCCGGTCCAGATCTCACACTTCTCCTTGGTCAGGTTTACGGTGCAATTCAGCGGCTCCATCGGCGCATGGGCCAGATAAGGGACGAAGTACTCCGCTTCTAGTACTTCGCCGCCTTTTTTGAGGGCGGCGTCCACGTCGCCCGCCTTCGCCGCGGTGGCACCCGGGGCGGCGGCCATCTTGCGGAAGTCCTCGCGCAGCTTCTTGCTGTCCAGTCCCTTGGTAGGGCCTTCTTCCCAGTCGATCTTCAGCTGGTCCCGGCCCTGCTTCGCTGCCCAGTAGGTCTCCGCCAGCACCGCCACGCCGCTGGGCACCTGCACCACCTGGCGCACGCCGCGCACGGTCAGCGCCCCGGTTGGATCGAATGACTTCACCTTCCCTCCGAAGCCCGGCGAGCGCGCGACCACTGCGGTGAGCAGCCCCTCGAAATGCACGTCCATGCCGAACTGCGCGCTGCCATTGACCTTCTCCGGGCTGTCGAGCCGCTTGGTCGCCTTGCCGATGATCGTCCAATCCTCCGGCTTTTTCAGCGTGACCTTCTCCGGCAGCGGCAGGCGCGCCGCGGCCTCCGCCACGTGGCCGTAGCTCAAGCGCTTGTCGCCCGCGATAACGAAGCCCTTCTCCGTCTTGCAGTCCGCGGGCTTCACGCCCATCTCCGCGGCGGCGGCCTGCACCAGAAGCTCGCGGGCCATCGCACCGACCTGGCGGTAGCGGTCGAATTCCGAATAGGTGGTCGATGACCCGCCGGTGATCTGCATGCCGAAGACCGTGTGATTGTAGGCCGGTGCCACCGGGCAATGCTGCGCCTTCACCTTCGACCAATCCGCATCCAGCTCTTCGGCCACCAGCATCGGCATCGCCGTCCAGATCCCCTGGCCCATCTCCGAGTGCGCGAGCAGCACCAGCACGCTGTCATCCGGCCCGATCCGCAGGAAGGCATTCGGCGGCGGCAGCTTGCCGGCTCCCGCGGGGGGTGGCCCTTGGGCCTGAGCCCGTCGCCCGCCGAGCGTCACTTGGAAGCCAAGCACCAGGCCACCTGTTAGAAGCCCGCCGGCTTTCAGGAATCCGCGCCGGCCGATTCGTTCCTTGCCACTCACTTGGCACCTCCTTTCTTGCCCGCGAGTTCGGCGGCACGGTGGATCGCGCAGCGGATCCGCTGGTAGGTCCCGCAGCGGCAGATGTTCCCGCTCATCGCCATGTCGATGTCCTCATCGCTGGGCTCCGGCTTCTCCCGCAGCAGCACGGCCGCGGACATGATCTGGCCGGACTGGCAGTAGCCGCACTGCGGCACGTCCTCCATCAGCCATGCGACTTGCAGCGGGTGGCTGTTGTTATCGGAGAGGCCTTCGATCGTGGTGATCTCCTTGCCCGCCGCGCGGGACAGGGGCGTCACGCAGGAGCGCACCGCCTCACCATCGAGGTGGATGGTGCAGGCCCCGCACTGTGCCATCCCGCAGCCGAACTTGGTGCCGGTGAGATGGAGAATGTCCCTCAAGACCCAGAGCAGCGGCGTGGCGGGATCGGCATCCACGTCGTGCTTTTCGCGGTTCACGGTGAGCGTGATCATTGCATGGCGGTTCGCGTTTGGAGGGGGAGACGCGACGAGCCCGCGGATCCCAAGCTAGGACAGAACACTATCCGGGACGGGAGTCTAGGGATTTGAAGAGCCCGCGGCGCAGCCGCCTTGGACTGCTGCAACCCTGTTGCCGCTTTCGGCAGGCAACCCTGTTGCCGTAAGTGAGGATGGCGGTCACCCGATCACCAAAGGATGTCCACCCGAGTCGTGGTGCGATTTTGATTTACCGCGAAACCACGCGAAAGGCCGCGAAATTTGAAAGGCAGAAGAGTTCTTCGAAATCTCGTTCTTCTACCTCCTTGTCCTTCTCCTGCCTTTCTCCTGTTCAAATCACACTTCCATCGGGCGGGCGAACTGAAAGGCAGGTTTCGGAACAGGAGAAAGGCAGGAGAAAGACAAGGAGGGAAAGGCATCGCAAATGACGCTCCTCGTAGCTGGCTTCACCGTTTTTCCCGGCTGTTCAAATTTCGCGGCCTTTCGCGTGGTTTCGCGGTAAATCAAAATCGCGCCCCTACCGTTGGGCGCAGTGAGTGGTGAAGCGAGACGCAATAGCTCACTCACGGCAACAGGGTTGCCTGCCGAAAGCGGCAAGAGGCTTGCCGCAGTCCAAGGCCGCTGCGCGACAGGGGAGATTCAGTTCCGCCAGCTCAGCGCGCCCTTCTTGAGCGCGTAGACGTAGGCCACGGCCAGCACGCCGGCGAAGCCTGCCATGGAGAGCAAAGGCACCGCATTGCCACCGCTCACGAGGTCGCGGAACTGCACGGCCCACGGATACATGAACACCACCTCGATGTCGAAGATCACGAAGAGCATCGCCACCAGGTAGAACTTCACGGAGAAGCGCGGCGCGCCCTCGCCGATCGGTAGCATGCCGCACTCGTAGGCGCTGTCCTTGATCTTGTTCGTCCGCGCGGACTTACCGAGCAGCACGCTCAGCGTCAGGCTCACGACCGCGAAACCGACCGCCACCAGGATCTGCACGAAAACGGGAAGGAACTGCGAGGACATCCGGGCAGGGGTTTAAGGAGTGGGGAGGGCGCTGGGGAGGAAAAAATCCACCCCGGCCTGAAATAGGTCATATAGGGCCCATAAGACCTATTCGCCCCGCCAACAGGCCCGCCCCCGGAGGAAAAGAAAAACCCGCACCGGAAATCCGGCGCGGGCTTTTCAAAATTGGGAGGCAAACCGGCGCCTTACGGCCACCGCCTTGGTTCAATCAATCAGTCAGTCTTCCTGCTGCTGGGCGAGGAACTCGCTGGAAGCTTCATGGACACGCTTGGTGCCCTTGTATTCCTTGCCGATCTTTTCGACCAGACCGCGGGTCACCAGGTTCTGAAGTTTCTCATAGGCGCGCAGGCGAAGCATCTCTTCGCCACCGCTCACGGCGTTGCGAACCTTGAGATTGTCGAACACCCGTTCGAACAGATCATTGAAGCCAAACACCTTGTCTTCCGCGAGGACGTTGCAGAGCTCATCCGTGACGTGATCGGGAAGCCGGCGTGAAAACCGGGTGCGTTTCGTGGTGGTTGCCATAGCGCCGCAATCATAGCACTAGATTGCCAATTGCGCGACCCCAAAAAGGTCGTGCATTGAAAAAAAACCTTAAGAAAACTCAAGTAAAAAATTTTAAATAGATATACAAAGCGGTGACGTTTTCGCCATTTGGTCAGGTTTGTGCTATAAAAATGCGCAATCGGCGCGTTCAGCGACCATCACGAAGGATTCGGTTTTCTTCGTCGAGAACCACCTTTTTGGCAAGCACGGGAGTTTGGGAAATTCCGAAAGCCATAATCGCCACCCGTTCGCCCTTTTTGATCCGGTGGGCGGCGCCGCCGTTGATGATGATCTGGCCAGTGCCGGCCGGTCCGGGCTGCACGTAGGTCTCCAGGCGGTTGCCGCTGGTGATGGAGGCCACCAAGACCTTCTCGCCCGGCCACAGGCCCACCGCATCCAGGAGATCCGTGGGGATTTCGATGCTGCCTTCGTAGTCGACATCCGCGGCGGTGATCATCGCGCGGTGGAGCTTGGACTTCAGAACCTGGTGGAACATGCGGGCGGGAAGAAAGGGAGACGCCGCGGGCAGGTCAAGCGGGGAAGTGGGGAGAATCTGCAAAGAAAAGAGCCCTCACCCTCCGGGTCTGGGGTGAGGCCTGTCGGGAAGCCGGGCCATCATTCTGCAGTGTGATCTAAGATTCTTGGGCGTTCCCCCCTTTTTGCGGCGCAGCCGCTTTCGGAGTGCGTGCGAGGATCGCCGCTTTTCGGGCGAATCCTCCCCATGAGCGCCATTGGAGTTCTAGGGGAGTGGTCCCTTATCTTTCAGGGCGCTCGCGGTGACCCTCCAGCGTTCGTTTCGAGGATCGTTTCCGGAAGCCACATGCGAAGGCCGGGCAACACCGCCCGAGCCACGCCAAGGTGGACTTTCCTAGAACTTGGATCCCGCTCCGTTGTGGGTGCCCGCCCGAAAAGCGGCGATCCTCGCACGCACTCCCAAAGCGGCTGCGCCGCACCTGGGGGGCAGACCTAACACAAAAGCAAAAGGCCCGGAGTTTCCTCCGGGCCTCTTGGAAAGCTTGAATCAGAGAAGGGCGCCTTAGATCAGGCCTGCCTTCTTGAGGGTGTTGTGGGCACCGTTTTTGTTGATCGTCTTGATCGCCTTGCAGCTCAGGGTCAGGCGGATGTAGCGGCCCAGCTCCGGCACCCAGATCCGCTTGGACTGGAGGTTCGGGGCGACCTGGCGCTTCACCACCTTGGTCACGTGACGACCGATACCGCCCTTTTTCTTGGCGAGACCGGAACGGTTGATTTTGCCGCCGGAACGGACTCGGCTTCCTCGGATGCTGCAGACTCGGGCCATGGTGAGAAATGGAAAAAGGTTCGGGCGCCCGCTTGGCGTGCTTGTTTGGCGGGGCGGGGAAGATGCCGGGTGGAGCGGGGGGGTCAAGGCAAATTTTAGTAACTAGGGGTCAGGGGCCGGGATCCAAGGGAAAGGCAGAAGTCTGTTGGTTTTCAATTTTCATGGCGGGCGTCAGAGGTGGCCGGGATTGAGGGCGGTGAGAAGAAACCACACGAAAGCAAGGAGCAGGGCGGCCGTGACAAGGGTGCAGAAGCAGCCGACGAGCGTGGCGGCCACGCGCTTGGTCTGGTCGGGGTCCTTGTCAGGTTCCTGTTTTTCCGGCGGTGGTGGTGTGGGATTCATCCGGACGGGCGTGAGTTTGTCAGGAAAGGCGCCGGCGGCTCTCAGAGGCGGGATCCGTTGTTGGAGCCCCCCAAGAGGAACCAAACGAGGCCAAGAATGAGAGAGGCGATGGCGAGGAAGACCAAGCATCCCGTGACGCCGGTGGCCCAGGCGTTCGGGATCCGGTCCCGGCCAGGGTCTTGTTCCGGCGGTGGGTTGGGATCCATTTCGGCAGGAGGGTAGCAAGTGAGGGAAAAGGCGGGCATCGAATCTCGACGGGCAAACATCGATGGAGTGCGGGTAAGCGGGATTCCGCATTCGCCACTTCTCCCCAGATGTTTGACTTTTCTAAAATTTTAGGGTAGTCGAAGCGCGTGATCGCCCGCGACCAGCAGCAATGGTTCTACGCCACCCCGAATGGCGAAAAGATCGGCCCGGTAGGGTTCGACTACCTGATCGAGCTTTCCCAAAGCGGCAGGCTGGATCCTCGCAATGACTTGGTCTGGAGCACCGCGCTGAATGACTGGGAGCCCGCCGGCGAGGTGGAGGGGCTTTTCGAGCGTCGCGCGATCCGGCGCGACAGCGATTCCCTGGCTGTGACGGACACGATGGCCGCGAGCGGGGACTACGAGCAATCCCCGATCGTTTCCAAGGGCCACCCCTCCGGCACTGGGCGCTTCGGCTATGTGATGGGCGCGATGGTGGTCCCGACTGCGATCCTATTCGGCTGGACCATTGCCACGCCCTACATCGTGTCGTACGCGCCGGAAGCCACGAAGATCTTTGTTCCGGCGGTGGCGGCCCCCTTGGCCGGGCTGCTGGTGGTGGTCAGCACGGTAAAGCGCCTGCGGAACGTGGGCATGAGCGGCTGGTGGCTGCTCGGCTTCCTGGTGCCGCTTTTGAATTTCTGGGTGGGCTTCCGCTGCCTCGCCTGCCCTCCGGGCTATGCCAGCGTGAAGAAGCTGGATGGTTTCGGCTGGCTGCTGGCGATCCTCTACTGGGGCAGCATCGTCGGCGCGCTGGTGCTCGGCGGCATGGCCTTGGCCGGTTCGCTGGGCGAGATGAAGAAGTCCGGGATGCTGGAAGACCTGATCAAACAGTTCAACGAACTGCGGAAGTCGGCGCTACCGGAGCATTGAGGGGTTAATGGCTGGTGAGGTGGGAACCTTCCCTGCGCCTGAATGACTAAACACTAATCTCTCAATCACAAATCGAAGTGTGTTGGAGAAAGGAGTGAAGGTCCGTTAGGCCCTTGAGTGCTCCCCGGAACTTAAACGGTCCTGCGGGCCGCATCACCCTAGATGCCGCCTTTTGGCGACAGCTCACCACTCTTCAAAGCACTTCGATTAGTGATTTGAAGATTAGTGATTAATGATTTCTCCACCCCTTACCTTCGCGGCGTGGAAGGCATCCCTCCCATCGGCCCCTTGGGCGGTGGTGGCGGATCCCACGGCAGCGTACTGCTCTTGGAGACCGGCGGGCGGCCCTTCTTGTCTTCCTCCACGGTGCAGGAGGCGAGGCTGCCTAGCAACATCGCCCCTGCCAGAACCGCCGTGACCCTGCGTGCTCGCGCGGGTCTCATCGCCGCGGGGTATTGGGCATGGCACCCAGGGCGCCACCGCCTTGGCCAGCGATCGGCTTGTTCCAAGGCATCTGGCTGGAGGTGTTCGGCGGCGGCACGGCCTTGCGGGTTGTTTCCTCGTGGTCCGTGCTCGTGCAGGACGACAGGGGAAGAAGCGCCAGCGGCAGCGCCAGGGCGGCCAGAAGGAAACGCAAGGACGGGCGGACGCGAAGACGAAGACGGAATCGCATGCGCAGAACATAAAAAAGCCTCCGCGGCTTGCAAGCTCGCGGAGGCGGGAAAAGCAGCAGTCGTGCTGATTTAGTTGATCAGTCCGTGGCCGGGCTGGCGAGGATCACTCGGTCGCCGGGTTGGATCCGGGCACCCGGGGCCAGCGTGTCAGGATCGATCTCGGCAATCGTCTGGGAACGCTCGATCGAGGAAGGCTTGACCTCGCCGATCGTGCGGCCGTTGCGGCGCACCAGCAGCTTCGTCTGCGGGGTGAAGCCGGTGTTGCTGCCAGCGCCGATGATCACGAAGCCCCAGTCCTCATTCACCGCGGTCACCGGAGCTTCCATGGCGTTCTGGCGGATGCGGGTGCTACGCTCGGAATCCTTCTGGGACAGACGGGCGATCTCCTCGTTGTTGGTAGCCACGTTCTTCTCGAGGCCTTCGATGATGGTCTTGAGCTCTTCCAAGTTCTTCTGCTTGGTCATCTGCTCGGCCTGCAGCTTTGCGATCTCGCCCGGCAGCTCTTCCACGCTGCTCACGCCGTTGGCGCCGAGGATCTCGTTGGCCTTGGCCTTGGCCTTCTCCAGTTCTGCAATCTTGCCCTTCTGTTGTTCGAGCGTTGCATTGATGGTGGCGATATCACGCTGGAGGGCTTTGCCCTTGGCCTTGAGGGAGTCGATCGAGGCCTTCAGCGACTCACGCTCGCGGTTGGCTTCGTTGCGGGTGACGGTCTCCTTCTCCAAGTCGTCCTTCTTCTTGGTCGCCTTGTCTTCCATCGCCTTGGAATCCGCGGCGCGCTGGATGCGGATCTCCTGCTGTTCCTTGAATTTGTTGGCGTTCTGGAAGGAGAAGAAGGCAGCGGCTCCGACTACCAGGAGCGACAGAACATAGAAAATTGCTTTCATTGCGGGGCTTTAAAAAGGTGTTCTGGATGCGGTCAGTCGAACTCTTAGTGGGCCGGGCCAGCGGGCTTGGCGGGGGCGGCAGGACCGGCAGGGCCAGCGGGAGTGGCGGCACCCGGGACCACGCGGTCACCCACCATCAGGGTGGTGTCCGCAGCCACGGAGTCCGGAACGATTTCAGCGGCGGCACGACCAGCCTCCACCGAGGTGACGCGGAGCTTGGCGACCGTCGCGCCATCGCGCTGCACTTCCAGCGTGGAGCCAGAGATCACGCCGCCGGTGTTACCGATTGGCAGGGTCACGAAACCGTAGGCCGGGTAGATTGCGCTGATGCGGGTGCTGGAGAAGAAGGACTGCTTCTTGGCGAAGTTCTCGTTCTTCGTGCCGTAGTTGGCGACCACACCCTCGGTGCGGGCCTTTTCATTGGTCATGTCGTCCCTCTTGGCGGTCGCAGCGGTAATGTCGAGATCCAAGCCCTCAAGGCTCGTCTTCAGCGCCTGAAGCTTGGCCACAAGTTCTTCGATCGGGCCGAATTCCTTGGTCTTCTCTTCGAAGTCGGCGATCTTCTTCGCCATGGCGTCGGACTCGGAAGTCTTGGTGGCCTTTTCGGACTCCAAGGTGTTGTTCTTCCGGGTTTCCTCCGTCTGGTTCGCGGTCAGACCCACGTTTTCCTTCTGGGTCGCCACGCGTTCGTCATACGTCGCCTGATACTGGGCAGTGGTGTCGTTGAAGTCCTTGGTCGCGGTGGCCAAGCGTTTTTCCTGACCCTGGCGATTGGCGATTTCCCCCTCGTAGGCGGTCCGGTTTTTCACGGCGAGGAAGCAGGCGGCAGCGAGTGCAATGGCACTGAGAATGGCAAATACGTTGGCCATGGGGTTTTGTCTGTGGACGGTTAGGTCTGTTCTAAAGCGCAAGCTAGGGAGCCTCCATTGCCCCCGGCAATACCAAATTTCACGATTGTGTGACGTGGATTTACAAAGGATGGACACCGCAGCACCTTGTGCCGTTCGAATGACTTCCATACCCCGAGTTTTCTCGTATCTCCGCCATTATCCGGGCCTTGCGACGGCCCAGTTGGCCTGTGCCATCGGCATGACCCTTGCCGTTTTCGTGTTCCCGAATGCCACCCGCGTGGTGATCAATGACATTATCCCGAACCCTGCCCGCCACGGGGAGTTCAGCTTCTGGATCGCGGCGGCCTTGCTCGGCTTCCTGCTCAAAGATGGCCTGAACTCGCTCCGCATTTTCGTGAACAACACCTTCGAGCAGAAGGTGATCTACGATATCCGGGAGGACCTCTACTCCCGCATCCAGCAGCTCCCGCTACGCTGGTTCGACACCCGCCGCACCGGGGATGTGATGACCCGCGTGGTGGAGGATGTGACGAACATGGAACGTGTCTTGATCGATGGCGTGGAGCAGGGCCTGGTGGCCGTCCTCCAAGTCATCGGCGTTGGCGTTTTCCTGTTTTGGCTGAATCCAATCGTGGCCTTGTGGGCCACGCTGCCGGTGCCGCTGCTGGCAGTGGGCGCGTGGGTTTACTCGACAAGGGGCCGCGACCGCTATCGCAACCAGCGCGACGCGTCGTCCGACCTGAACGCGATCCTGCACGATAACATTTCAGGGATCCGCCAGATCAAGGCCTACGCCGCGGAGGGGCCGGAACTCGGGCGCTTCAACCGCTACTCCGAGGCCCTCCGCCAGGCCACCCTGCGGATGATGAAGTGGTGGGCGATCTACTCGCCCATGATGTCCTTCGTCCGCATGACCGGCTACGTCTTCGTGCTGGCCATGGGCGGCCGGGCGGTGATGCACGGACAACTGCTGCAGGGGGACTTCGTGGCCTTCTTCCTCTCCCTCTCGCTCTTCTACGAGCCGATCGACCGCCTGAACGGCCTGAACCAGATGATCCTCTCCGGCCGCGCCGCCGCGGACCGGGTTTTCGAGATCCTGGACTCCGAGATCGAGCCGAATGCCGCCGACGGGGCCAAGCTTCCCGAAAAGATCCGCGCCCACGTCCGTTTCGATGGGGTGTCCTTCGCTTACGGCGAGCAACCGACGCTCCACGAAGTGGACCTGGAGGCCAAGCCCGGCCAGACCGTCGCGCTAGTCGGCTCGACCGGGGCGGGCAAGTCCACCGTGCTCTCCCTGCTGACCCGCTTCTACGAGCGGGACAGCGGCACGGTCAGCATCGACGGCATCGACATCGCCACGCTCTCCAAGCAGTCCCTGCGCGACCACCTGGGCTACGTGACCCAGGAGCCCTTCCTCTTCAACGGCACGGTCCGCGAGAACCTGGCCCTGGCCAAGCGCGCGGCCGGCGATGAGGAAATGTGGGCCGCGCTCGAGGCCGCACATGCCGACAAGTTCGTGCGCGCCCTCCCGCAGCAGCTCGACACGAACGTGGGCGAGCGCGGCGTGAAGCTCTCCGGCGGGGAGAAGCAGCGCCTGTCCATCGCCCGCGCCCTGCTCAAGAACGCGCCGATCCTCCTGTTAGACGAGGCCACCGCCTCCGTGGACAGCGAGACCGAGCGCCAGATCCAGGACGCCCTGGACCGCCTGATGCAGAACCGCACTGCCTTCGTCATCGCCCACCGCCTCTCCACCATCCGGAATGCGGATGTGATCTACGTGTTAGAGAAAGGCCGCGTGATCGAGCAAGGCACCCACGAGGAGCTGTGGGCGAAGGGCGGGAAATACGCGGAGCTGTGCCGGAAGTCCTTCCTCAACCAAGAGGTTTGAAGAAATCACGAATCACTAATCTTCTAATCATAAATCAGAGTGTGATGACGATGGCGGAGGCTGGCGCCCTGCGGGTAAGCTTCGGTGATTGGTGCCGCAGGATCCTGCCGTATTCGGGCCACGGTGCAGAAAGGAATAGAGCTTCATCCATTTCTCCCGCACGCTTCGATTTATGATTAGAAGATTAGTGATTAGTGATTTTGCCTTTCACCCATGAAGTCCTTCTTCCAACTCAAATTCCTCCCGCCGAATCCCGGTCTGGCCCTGTTCGTCCTGCGGGTCTGGCTCGGGCTTTCCATGATCGCCCTGCATGGCCGTGGGAAGCTCGTGAAGCTGGTCAACGGCGACTTCAGCTTCGGCAATCCCATCGGCATCGGTGGCAAGTGGACGCTGATCCTGGCGGTGACGCTCGAGATTCTCGGCTCGGCCTGTCTGATCTTCGGCTTCTGCGGCCGCTTCGCCGCGGCCCTCTTGGCGATCATGCTGGGCGTGGCCTTCGTGCAATACCATAACATGCAGTTGACCGGCGGTGCGGGCAGCGGCGAGCTGGCCTTCATCTACATGGCGGGCTTCGTGACCATCGTTCTGGCGGGCACCGGGAAGTTCGGGGTTGATCGTCCTTGAAGTCCCCGCGGCGCAGCCGCCTTGGACTGCGTGCAACCCTGTTGCCGCTTTCGGCAGGCAACCCTGTTGCCGTGAGCGAGGATTGCGGCCACCCGATTGCCAAACGATCCCCACCCATGCCGGCGGGCGATGTTGATTCACTAGGAACTCCCCGCATTCTATACTGCCGCGCGCCAAGATTTGTGAGAACCGATCAACCGCGGATAGCGCGGATGACGCGGATAAACAACCGGAGAGAATCATCAACCGCAGATGGACAAGATGAACGCAGATAGAGAGGATGAGGATGAAGGACCGGTTGGACCGCGACGAGGAAACCCACCAGTCCCGACATCCGGCTCTTATCTGCGTCCATCCCGTGAATCTGTGGTTGAAAATCCATGGGCAGGCGAGCACGGGTGGCGGACCTGGGGACTCGAAGACTTCTTGCTCGAAAGAAGCCGGGGATGCCTGCCATCCTTTTCACAAATCGTGATGCACGGCAGTATGGCAGCCCATCCCACAGGCGCTTGGAAACCTCTCCAGCCAGGACACCCACGGGATGCTGAAGGGGACATCGCCCGTGCTGCGATGTTCTGTAGCGTGGACTTCTTGATGGAGTCTTCATTTCACCCCTGCCGTCGGGCGCAGGGAAGGGTGATCGGGTGAACTTGGAACTCATTCACGGCAACAGGGTTGCCTGCCGAAAGCGGCAACAGGGTTGCACGCAGTCCAAGGCCGCTGCGCGGCGGGGCTTGCCGCAGCCACTTCAATACCCCCATTCCGCTCCGCTTTCCCGCTGGCACTCCCCGCAAAATCACGGTAAGCGCTGGGGTGATGGCGCCCCCCGCAAATCGATTCAGCGTCCTCATCTTTACCGACATCGTCGGATCGACCGATCTGAAGGTCCGGCACGGGGTGCCTGCCTATGGTGAAGCGCTGGATATCCACAACCGCTTGTTCGAGCAATTCGCCCGGGAGATCCCGAACTTCAAGATCCTGCTCAACAATGGGGACGGTTATTTCGCGGAAGCCGGTGGCATCGTCGATGCCCTGCGCTTTGCCCTGCTGTTCCAGGAAGCGATGCGGGACGCTCCCTGGGGGGAGATCCAACTGACGACCCGGCTGGGCATTCACGCCGGGGAGGTCGGCATGGTGGAGTCGGAGGCCGGGAACGGCATCGTGTCACCGGCGGCGGATCTCACCGCGCGGGTCATGAGCCTGGCCTTGGGTGGCCAGATCCTGCTCACCCGCTTCCCCTTCGATGAAGCGCGCCACTTCCTCCGGGAGCATCCCGAGACGGCAGGCAAGCCGCGCCCCACCTTGTGTTGGATGGCTCACGGTCCCTACCTGGTGAAGGGCCGGGAGGAACCCTTCGAGATTTTTGAAGTCGGCGCAGAAGGCCTGGCCCCGCTGGTCGCACCGCCGGGAGGAGAAAAGGCCAAACGCGCGGTCCGCGCGGGCGATGAGGAGACCCTGGGCTGGCGGCCTGCGATGGGACTGGAGGTGCCGGGTCGGCCCGGCTGGCACCTCACCGGTCTGCTCGGCGAGGGCGGTTTCGGCGAAGTCTGGGCCGGCGAGCACGCGAAGTTGCGAAAGAGCCGCGCCTTCAAGTTCTGCTTCGACCAAGAGCGGCTGCGCGCCCTGAAGCGGGAGGTCACCCTGGTTCGCTTGCTCCAGAGTGCGCTCGGTGAGCGGGATGACATCGTCCACCTGCACGATCTCAAGCTGGACGAGCCGCCCTTCTACTTGGAAAGCGATCTCGCGCCGCACGGCAATCTCCTGCAGTGGGCGGAGAAGCAGGGCGGGCTCGACAAGATCCCCCTGGAGCTCCGCATCAGGCTCGTGGAGCGCACCGCCACCGCCTTGGCCGCAGCCCACAGCGTCGGCGTCCTGCACAAGGACATCAAGCCAACCAACATCCTCATCTTCGATGGACCGGATGGGGAGGCCCGCCCACGTCTCGTTGACTTCGGCATCGGCACGCTGGCGGAGCCGGAGGTGCTCGGCCGCTTCGGGGTCACGGCGGCGGGCTTCACCCGCGTCACCATCCAGCACAGCACCGGCACGCCGACCTATAGCCCGCCGGAGTATCTCGCCGGCAGACCCTACACCGTCCAGGGCGACATCTACGGGCTAGGGGTCCTGCTCTACCAACTCGTCACCTGCCGTCATCTGGATCCGCTGGCACCGGGTTGGGAGCGGGACATTCCGGACCAGCTGCTGCGGGAGGACATCAGCAATTGTGTGGATGGTGATCCCGCGCGGCGCTTCACCTCCGCCACCCAGCTGGCGGACAATCTCGCCGGCCTGGCGACACGGCGGGCCGCCACGGAGGCGGCGGAGCGCGACCTCGCCGCGCGGCAGCGGGCCGCCTACCGGAAGGGTATCATGCGCGCCGCCGGGGTGGCTGCGGTGATCGTCGCCATCGTGGTCGCACTGGCGGTCGTGGGCATGGTCCAGGCCAGGCGCGCCCGGATCGCGGAGGACCAGGCCCGCGCGGCTGAGAAGGAAGCTTCCTCCCAGCGGGACCAGGTGGCCGGGGAGCGCGACCGGGTCACGGAGCTTTTCGAGCACCAGTCCGCCCGCAATGCCCTGGACCAAGGGGATCTGCTCACCGCCTTCGGGCACGTCAGCACCGCCGCGGCGCTGACCCCGCGCTGGGAGTATGGCCTGGACTTCGCCCGGATCTACGAGAAGTCGCGCGAGGTTTTCGCCCCGGTCGCCCGCTTTGAAGCCGCCACCCGGCCGAGCCAGGCTTGCCTGTGCCGTGCGGTGGTGGACGGCCAGGCGACGGAGATTGCGGTGCTGGGAGATCCCGGCGGGCTGGCGGCCTACCGCGTGTCCGATGGCAAGCGGCTCGGGGACTACCGCTTCGCGGCGAATGACTCCCTCGTGCTGATGACCCCGATCCCCGGGACGGATGGCAAGGGCCATGGCGGGATTCTCCTGGCAACCCGGGAAGCCCGCCCACTGACCCTTGAGCTCCCGGCTTTGACCGTGCTCGCCAAGGGGCCCGAAAACCTCCGCCCCGCGAGGCTCTGCGCGGCGGAAGCGGCCCCGGTGGTGGCCGGGGCGCAGGGCCGACAGGTCGTGGTCTGGGATCCACGCTCGGGCGTGGAGTTGGCAAACGGGAACTTGGATAGTCTGGAGGATGTGGAAACCCTCAGCCTGGCTCCCGGCGGCGAGCGGGTGGTGGTCACGAGCTTCAAGATCTCTGAACCGGTGGTCTGGAACTGGCAGACCGGGGAAAAGCTCCCTCTCAAGCAGATGCAAGCCACGGTGTTCGCGGACGGAGGAACGATGGCGGGATCTTATGTCGCGCAGCAGGACGCCACCACGGCCTCACTGGTTCTGGAGACGGATCGCGGCAAACCGGTGGCCATGGTCAAGGTTCCGAACCCGGGCTCCGGGAAAGCCAGCCAGGGCGATCGTTTCGTGGCACGCACCGTGGATACGGAAGACTATAGCCCGGAGCGCTCCTTTAATTCGGTTCTTTTCGTATCGAGCAGGGAAGACCTACTGCAGCTTTTCCATCTGGAGAAGACGGGAGAAAGCGCAAGTGCCCTGAAGGGATACTTCTCTGTCCGCATCCCGTCCCTCACCCCGCATCGTGAAAAAGAGGCGGCGTCCCGTCTTCTCGATGTGGATGTCAGTACGCTGCGCCTGCTGGTGGCGAGTGACAAGACGATCGAAGTCTATGCGCCGCAGAAGCCCGTGTTCGCCCGGGATGAAACCGTGGAGGAACCCGCCGCTCCCACCAACAGCAGCTATCTCACAAACCCCTGGAATTGCCATTTTTGGGCGGCGCTCCAGCAGGACCGGATCGTCTGGCGGGTCTTGAGTGGAAGCACCAGTCAGGACCAGCGGTCGGTGGCGCGGCTTGACCTCCGCCTCAAGCTGAAGAACCCCGCTGCCGACCAACGGGCAAATCTCCAGTTCCCGGCGGATCTGGGCGGCATCCGCAAGGTTCTGGTCGCCTTCGCGCCGGAAAAAGAGGGACAGATCCTGCACGTCTTGTGGGACGGCACCGCATCCACCATGCACTCCCGCGTGAACCAATCCGTGGATTTGATGGCGGCGAGTTACGTCTGGCCCGCCGGGCTGGTGCGTGGCAAGGGTCCCCTGCCCGAGCTGGCACCGGCCCATGCCTTCCACCTGGTCAAACATTCCCAAGGCGGTCTCCGCACCGTGCGCAACTTCTTCGTCAATCAGGCGGGGAATGCCGTGGTCTATGTCACGGAGGGCAATACTGTGGGTTATGCGCTGGACGATGGTAGGCCGCTGTTCTCGATTCCGGAGGGCGGCATCTTCGCGGTTTCGGCAGACCACCGCTACCTCGCGGTCGGCAATTACCATCAAGCCTCGCCGCTCACCGTCTGGGACGTCAATGACGGCACGAAGGTCTCCACCACCGCGGAGAGCGGGCAGGTGATCCGGCTCGCCTTCAGCCCGGATTCCTCCATGCTCTACGCGGGCTGGACCGGTGGCGACCTGAGTGAACACGATCGTGCGAGCGGGCGGCAGTTGCGGCTGCTCACCTCCTCGGTGGCCCCCGCGCTGATCCTGCCGAACGGGAAGGACTTCATCGGCTTCCGCCCGAAGTCGCCGGAGATCGGCGATTACTTCCTGGCTGGACTCAACGACGGCAAACCCACGGCCCTGCTCTGCGAGAACCGGCACGTCCTGACCGCCTGGCAATCGGATTTGACAGGCACCGGGGTGACCTACGTGGAGAAGAGCCAGATCAATATCCTGCCGAACATGTCCCGCGAGCGGGCGGTCCGCTTCCTGGACGAACTGCAAGCGGACAGCGGGTTCCTGGAGCTTCCCGCCGCCCCCGCGGAACTCCGGCCCGTCTCCCGCAGTCTGCTCTACAAGGACAAGGGGAAATGAAGGCCCTCCAGCGGATCTGCCGGGGGAATTCAACCGCAGATGAACGGGATGGAGGAAACCGTCACGGACCATCCCAAGGGCGTGAGGTACGGACGGCCCCCCGGGAGCGCCGTGGCACCGCCCGGCAGAGCGGTCCCCGCGGTGGGCAGATCGAAAGGTCCGGAGCACCTTCACGTCGATATCCGCTCCGACCGTGCGCTGACGACTGCTCTTGGGGTCGCTTCTGCCGGGCGGTGCCACGGCGCTCCCGGGGGGCGCTCATGTAACTGGGCACGGCAGGGTGCCCGGATGACTTGGTCCCCGGTAGTCCGTAGAATCCGCCAAAGCTGGCGCACCCCGAACCGCCGCTCCACGGAAACCGGCCTACCTGAGCGCCGTTCGAACTCCCTTATCCTGCCTTTCATCTGCGGTTGATTGACTGCGTTGGAACCGCTTGGCCAAGTTGACCAGAAGCCGAAACAGAGCCCCCGGCCTCCCGCCGGAAAACAAAGCCTGACACCCGGGCGGCGCTTTCCCATCCTCCGCGGCGAATGCTGCCGCCGCGCTACCTCTGGCTCCTGCTGCCGCTGTCCTGCTGGTGCGGGTACATGACCGCACCGGGCACCGCGCTGGCGGCGACAACCGGCCAAGCAGCCGGAGGCGCGGGAAGTACTGCCACCTCCCGGGTGCTGGCCTGGGGCGCGGAGCTATCCAAGGCGACCGCGGCGGATTTGGAAAAGGAACTCCGCGCCGTGCTGGCCGAGCCCGACTCCGCTGACAAGACCCGCCACCTCAAGCTGATCTGTGCGCGTTGGGCGGAGCTCGATCCGCGCGGCGCGCTCGCCTGGTGCGAGGCGAATCAGGCGGATCCCGCGGTCCGCCTGCGGATTTTGACCGAGTGGGCGCTGCTCGATTCCGAGGCCGCGTGGCAGGCGATTGCCGCCGGGAAGGAGGGCGACAACGAGCGCTCCGAGGTGATTCACGCGCTGCTGAACGAAGACCCGGAGACCTTCATGGGCTGGTTCCGCCAAATGCCGCGCAGCGTGTTGGCGGATGGCAGCCCGGCTTGGCTGGCACTCGCGGAGCGGCACGAGAAGGAGCTGCTGGAGATCGCCAATGGACTCAAGCAGCCGCCGAATGGAGATTTCTGGGCCGCTCCCATGTTCGCCCTGCTGGCCCGCGTGAAGGCCCTGCACGATCCCGCGGGCACGCTGGAATGGGCCGCCAAGCTGGAGCCTGCCAATGCCGCCGCGGCCGCCGTGAAGGCCGCGCTGGAGGCATGGGCGGACAAAGATCCGCGGGCCGTCTGGGAGAAGCTGGATTCCGGGAAGATCCGCAGTTCGGTCGAATCCCAGGTGGGCCAGTCGGTCCTGGAGCGTCTCTTCAAGGAGGACCCCGCCGCTACGATCGGCCTGCTGCGGGCTGCAACGGATACCGAAGCGCTGTCCCGCCGCAACGCGGTGGAGGCGGTGCGCGAGGCCTTCCCCGCGCTGATCGCCAGCGGCAAGCTCAAGCCGGTGGATGCCTATCGCCTGATCGACTCGGTGAAGGGCGGTCATTCCTTTCTGGCGCTCAATACGATGAACGAGGTCTTCCGGGCCCTGCCCATGGACCAGCTTGCGGCCGCGGCCCGGGCGATCGCGGCGGAGCCTCCCGGGGACTACCGCGGGGTCGCGCTCGGCAGCATCGCCAGCGCCTGGCTGCGGAAGGACCCTGCCGCGGCGGTGGACTTCATCTCCGCGATCCCGGATGCGGACCTGCGGGCGAAGACCTATGCCGGGAGCTTCGACCGGCCGGGCGGCGGCTTCCTGGAGCCGGAGCTTCTGGCGCGGGCGGTGGCGGGGATTCCCGCGGCCGACCGGGCGCGGGCCTTCGCCGAGGGCATGAGCGGCTATGGCGACTATTTCGAAAGGAGCGGTTCCGGGCAGTGGAGCGGTCCGAAGTTCCAGCCGGACTCGCTGGCGGCGGCGTTCAAGGACCTGCCGCCCTCCGCGGAGGCGAACCGCGTGGTCACCATGACAGCGCAAGAGTGGGGCCGCTCCGATCCCGCCGCCGCGCTGGCATGGGCGGACCAGTTGCAGGACCCCGCCGCCCGCAGCGCTGCCTATGCCGGGACCTTCCAGACTTGGGCCGCCCGTAAGCCGAATGATGCCGCCGGCTGGCTGGCGGACAAGCCGGCCGGACCGGAGCGTGATGCCGCGGCCCTGCCGGTGGTGAACAACCTCGCCAATGCCGATGCCGAGATCGCCTGGGAATGGGCGGGCTCGATCGGCAATGCCGGGATGCGGGAGGACGCCCGGCTCACCGCGCTGAAGGCTTGGGCCGCACGCGATCCCCAGGCCGCCCAAGCCGCCTTCCGGCAGATCTCCCGCAGTCTCACCGCCGCGGAGGCGGCGAAGCTTTCCGCCTGCCTGGGGGGAGGGTGAAGAAGATCGGACAGATCAGACGGATCCGACAGAAATGATGATGAAATACCTGCTGCCGCTTCTCTGCTGCGCTGCGGTCTTTTTTGGAGGCCGCCAGTTCCGGATCATGCGGGGCTCCACCGCGGCCTCGCCAGCAGCACAAGAGGCCGTGGCGGCGAAGGAGCGGGAGAACCTGCGCGGGCTGGCCCGCCAGACCCAGCGGCTCGCCGGGCAGGACTGCCACTCCGCCGCCGCCCTGGAGCGTCTCTACCGTGGCGGACGGCTTTCCGAAGATGAATTCCGGCAGGCGCTGGCCCAGGCGGCGGAGAAGGATCCCGTGGGGACCTGGGAGTGGCTTGGGGAGCAGGGATTTGATCGCGGCTTGCTTGGCGAGAGCCGGGCCGTGGTCTTCGCCGCGTGGTTCAAGCACGACGCCACGGCGGCGCTGGGCCGGCTGGAGACGCTTCCTTCCTACGAGGCCGGGCAGCTGGTGGCCCGGGTGCTGGGCCAGGTGGCCGGTGGCGATCCCGCGCAGGCCACGGCGGTGCGCGCGCACTTGGACCGGATGATGGATCTGCTGGGCAGCCAGGTGGGGGAGGTCTACTTCCCGGAGCGGAATGCGGACAGCGCGGCGCGGCTGCTCGCCCTGCCGGACGGGCTGGCGCGGGACCGCTTGCTCGGCGGCTTCATGACGGGCTGGCTGATGCAGGATCCCGCGGCGGCGGCGGCCTTCCTTCGCAGTCAGCCGCCGGAGCTGCGCCAGCGCAGCATGGTGGAACTCTGCAAGAAGGCGCTGCTCTACGGTCGCACCGAATCGGATGAGGCCAAGCAACTCGCCACGGACTGGCTGCTCAAGGAGGCACCGCCGGGCATCCGCATGCAATTCGGCCCGCGCCTGGCGGATGAGATGGCCAAGCAGGACCCGGCCGGGGCCTTGAAATGGGCCGCGGAGAATCTCGATGGAAAGCCGCTCGATGAGGGGATGGGCAGCATCGTGGGCCGGATGTTCACGGAGAACCCGCAGGGGGCCCGCGCGCTGGTGGAATCCCTGCCGGAGGGCAAGCGCCGCATCGCCGCCGCTGGTCAAGTCGCCCAGCAATGGGTGGCCACCGAGCCCGAGGCGGCGATCACCTGGTGGCTGGAGCACTCCGGCGCCGCCAGCGTCCGCGACTACGATTCCCAGATGGCGGCCTCCTACCTCGCGGGGATCTGGATGAACCGGAATCCCGATTCCTTCCGCGCCTGGCTGGCGAATCCGGATGCGCCCGAGCTGCCCCGGCAGTTCCTCTACTCGAACATCGGCATGCTGCTAAAGGATCGCACGGCGGGCCTGGACTGGATCGGCACCCTGCCAGCGGCCAATCGCACCGCGGTCTTGCGGGTGGCCTACGATCACCTGGCCATGGAAGCCCCCGCGGAGGCCGCGGCCACCTACGATTCCCGGCCAGACCTGGCCACGGGAGACGGGGCCCGGATCATCGCCACGCGCTGGTATTCCTCGAACCCGCAGAAGGCGATCGAGTGGGTGTCGAATCTTCCTTGGGGCGGACAGCGGGAGGCCGCCCTGGCCGGTCTCAAGAAGGCCGCGGAAAGCAGCGGCAACGTGCCAGCAGAGCTGAAGGAACTCCTCCACTGAGCCTCGGTTCTTGGCGATACCCAACCATCCCGCTCAACTTTCTCCCGAATCTAAAATCCCTTGCCCGCCCGCGCGGGCTCGCGTCAGCTTGCAGGTGTGAAGACGTCATACGCCGCTCTGTTTCTCGCCCTCTCCTCCGCCGCTGCCTTCGCGCAGAAGACCGGCGACTCCGTGACCCCGGAAGCCCTCGGCAAGATCGAGTGGGTCCGCGGCGAAGCTCCGAAGGCCTGGGAGCCGGGCAAGGTTTACATCCTCGAATGCTGGGCCACCTGGTGCGGCCCCTGCGTGGCTGCCATCCCGCACGTGGATGCGCTCTACGACAAGTATCATGAGAAGGGCCTGAACGTCATCGGCGTGAACGTCTGGGAAGACGGCAAGGACAAGGTCGAGAAATTCCTCAAGGACAAGGGTGATGGCATGTCCTACCCGGTGGCCTACACCGGCAAGGGCGGCGCCTTCGAAACCGAGTGGCTCAAGCCCGGCGGCGTGCAGGGCATCCCGCATGCCTTCATCGTGAAGGACGGCAAGGTCGTGATGACCACCCACCCGATGCAGCTCACGGAAGCGACGATCGAAGGCCTGCTGGCCGGTGGCGACGCCCAGGAGAAGGTGCTCGGCGACATCAAGAAGAAGCAGGACGCCCAGGAGAAGATGGGCACCGTGATGCAGGACTTCACGAAGGCCTCCCGCGCCAAGGACGTCCCGGGCATGGAGAAGGCCCTGGCCGACCTGACCGAGCTGGATGCCGACGGCCCCTATGTGCCGATCCTGAAGCTGGAGATCGCCTTCGCCAAGGAAGACTGGACCACGGCCCAGTCCGTGATCGAGGGCATCAAGGATGACTCCAACAAGCTGATGGTGATGGCCACGGCGGCGCGCAATGCCATGAAGGACACCGCCCCCGCGGGCTTCCGCAAGGTGGTGGCCGACGGCCTGCAGAAGTCGATGGAAGGCAACAAGCAGGTCACCCTGATGATCACGCTCTCCCGCCTGCAGTGGGCGCTGGATGACAAGGATGCCGCGAAGGCCACCGCCAAGGACATCGGCGTCGAGGCGCAGAAGATGGCGGAGAAGAATCCGAAGTTCCCCATCATGCCCTTCGAGAAGTTCTCGGAAGCCGTGGGCAAGGGCGAGATGCCGAGCGAGCAGGACTTCAACGGCTGGATGCGCGAGGCCATGCCCGCCGCCACCCCCGCAGTGCCGGTGAAGCCGAGGGAAGACGCCAAGGTGGGCGGCTGATTTCAGCTTGGATCAGTTTTCAAAGTGGCCGCATGGGAGGGATCCCGTGCGGCCCTTTTTTTGTCACCGATGATACGGCTCCCCCTTCCTGAAGGTCGCCACCCGGTAGAGCTGCTCTAACAAAACCACCAGCGCCAGCTCGTGCTGGAGCGTGAGCTTGGACAGGGACCAGATCTCCGCGCTGCTTTCCCGCAGGGCGGCGGTGTGGCCGTCGGAGGCGCCGATGAGGAAGCTCACGGCCTTGATGTCGCCACGCATCTCCCATGCGGCCAGGCGCTCGGCCCAAGTGGTGGTGCCCAGGATCTCGCCACGTTCATCCAGGGCGATGCGGTGGCTGCCGGCGGAGCGTTCGAGCAGGGCGGCGGAGACGCTCTGGGAATCGCCGGCCTTCAGGTATTCCAGCTCGTAACTTCCGTAGCGCCCCAGGCGCTTGAGGTATTCCTCCACACCGCTCTTGGCATAGGCCAAGGCGGGCTTCCCGGCGGCGAGGATGCGGACGCGCACGCAGCAAGCATCCGGGGCGGCGGGCGGGGGGTCAATCCGAAGTGGCCGGGGGTCAGGGG